>Ga0335079_10001008_pt1 | contig 31991 bp, 26 predicted proteins | sample Lox_Sample_33_FD_206719 | JGI IMG/M metagenome (GOLD analysis project Ga0335079, IMG submission 206719) | Soil microbial communities from Loxahatchee National Wildlife Refuge, Florida, United States - Lox_Sample_3.3 | ecosystem: Environmental > Terrestrial > Soil > Wetlands | place: USA...
AGGCATCGAGATGGTCGCGCAGCTGGCAGACCCGCTCGGCCGGCAATGAGAAACCAACCGCGTGGGCGTGGCCGCCGTAACGCGAAAACAGGTGCGAGCACGACTCCAGGGCATTGAGCAGATGAAATGCCTTGATGGAACGGCCCGAGCCGTGGGCCTCAGGGCCGTCCCGCGAAACCACGATGGCTGGGCGGCCATGCCGCTCGACCACGCGAGTTGCCGTGATTCCGATGACGCCCCGGTGCCAACCCTCGCCATCAATCACCATGCAGAAGGCCTCACGCAGGGCTGGATCTTCTTCCAGCCGGGCCTCAATGCATTCGACAATGCGACGCTCTTCTTCCTGCCGCTCGGCGTTCAGGCGGTCGAGTTTGGCGGCGAGCTCGCGCGCCCGCGCCGGGTCTTTCACGCTGAAGAGCTCGATCACATCGCGGGCCACATCCATGCGGCCGGCAGCGTTGATACGGGGCGCAATGCGGAAGGCCACTTCGCCGGAGGTCAACGACCGGCCGCCGAGTTGTGCGATTTCGAGCAGGGCCTTCAGTCCCGGATTTACCGCCGAGCGCAAGCCCTCCAGGCCCAGCTTGGCGAAGACACGGTTTTCATCTGCCAGCGGAACCGCATCGGCCACGGTGGCGATGGCCACCACTTTCATGAACGAGGCCAGCAGCCGGGGGAGCTCTGCGCCCGCGCGCCGGCGTTCGAGCAAGCCCTGCGCCAGCTTGAAGGCAACGCCCGCGCCGCACAGCGATTTGCAGGGATATTCGCAGCCCGCCTGATTGGGATTTACCACCGCCAGAGCGCGCGGCACGCCATCGGGGCCGGGCAGGTGATGGTCGGTCACAATCAGGTCCACGCCCATGCGCTGGGCGGTTGCGGCGGGGACGAGGGCGCGAATGCCCATATCCACGCTGACGATCAGGCGCACACCGGCCTCCGCGGCACGCTCGATTACGTCATCGCGCATGTCATAGCCGTCGCGGATGCGGTGGGGAACGTGAAAGTCGGCCGACCCGCCGCAGAGTTCAATCGCGGTTTTCAGGATGACGATGGCGGTGGTGCCATCTACGTCATAATCGCCGTAGATAAGAATCGGCTCTTTGCGCTCGATGGCAGCTTCCAGGCGGTCCACGGCGGCCTTCATGCCGCTCATGCGATAAGGGGAATGAAGCTGATCGAGGGAAGGAGCAAGAAACCGCGCGGCCGAGTGCGGGTCGCCGATGCCACGTGCCGCCAGAAGGCGCGCCAACGTGGGAGCGAGGCGGCGATTTTTCAATGAAAACGAAGAGTCGGAGCCCAGCGCCGTGATAAGAAGTTCGACCTGCGCCGGATCAGCGGTTTTGCGGACCCACCTCATTCCGCGCGATCAGCTTTCATCGTCCTGGCCGGGCTCGTCAATGGGAATGCCGCCGAAGTCTTCCACCAGCTCCAGAGCGTGCTGATAGCGTTCGTACCACTCCGTGGCGGCCTCAAAGACCATCATCATGCCCTGATATGCGAAGCCGAGTTGCACGAAGCCGGTTTTGCCCAGATAGGTGCGCAGCCAGCGGACTTCTTCCAGGTCTTCATCGTTGCTGAACTCGGCGTTGGCCAGGCGCTGCACCAGGTCATCGAGGTCGTCACGCTGCATTACCCAGGAATCCATGGTCAGAAAGGACGCGCCGGTGGACTTGGCCAGTTCCACGAAGTCCTTCCAGCTTTCCGGATTTTCTTCCGCTTTCCAGATCACGCTGGGGACTTCTTCGTGATCCACGTAGCCGGGAAAGCGGCGCATGCCATGGCCTTCCACGAAGGCCACCATGTCGTCTTTCAGGCTGGCGAGGTTGTCGGGACGCGCGAACATAGGCGGCTCGTTAGTTCAGCATTGTATGCCGGACGGGAGAGAAATGCAGCAGGCCGCTCCCGGGCATCAGTATGTTCCGTGCCTGGGCCGCAAAACAGCTCATAAGCACGGAGGGCGCGCAGGTGCACGAACGAAGCCATGAGACAGTATCTTCGTGGACCGGTCTTCGTGAGCCGATGTTCGTGAACCCACCCTTGCGCTCCCGTTGTGGCGCCATGGTTTTTTCTGGGCTACGGCGAAATTGATCCCGCTGCCCGAGGAGGACCGGCTGCTTCTTCCCAAGCGCACTGTGCTAGACTACCTAGTTTCACAGCGAGTTCCCGACCTGCGCTATGCTGCTCTCGAAAGAGTATGTAAGTTACCTGGCCCGCGAAACCACTAAACGACTCATTGCCGCCGGGTTCATCGAGACCAAGGCCGCGCCTGCGGTCACGGAAAAAGTGCACGCCGCCATGCTCGAGGAATTCTCCCTGGAAGACCGCATCAATGATGAGGTGAGGGTGATCCTGGAGGCATACTCCGAAGAGATGCGGAACACCGGCGCCAACTACCAGGAGATGTTTCGCAAGGTAAAGAACGAACTGGTGCGCAAGTACAAAGCGGTGCTCTAGCCCGCGGTAAAATTTTGGTGTTTGAGGACACAAGCCCAAACCCCCGGGGGTCTGAGCCGGGCCACGCCGGGTCCGCGTGTTATGATTCACCTCTGTGAGAGTGAATCGGGACAAGTCCAACAAGGTGGCGCACGTGGTCACCGACGCTCTGGCGGAAATGAATGATGTAGAGTTCGTGGAAGACCGCAATACCATCCGCCTGGAAGTCCGCAAAATTCTGGAAGACCTGCTGAACCAGGAAGAAAAGATTGATCAGTCCGCCCGCCAGAAGATCGAAAGCCAGAAGCGCACCATCCTCGAAGGCAGCCAGGAGTGGGACATCCTCTACCGCAAGTACTACAACGAGGAAGTGAAGAAGCTGGGCATCTAGCGCAGCATTCGGAGTCGAGCAGCTTGCCGCAAATTTCCGCACTTTCCGGCTTCGTCAAAGAGGCCGCGCGTGAGGCGGGCTTCGACCTCGCCGGCATTGCCCCGGTTTCGGACTTCCCGGAACTCCGCCACTTTCCCCAGTGGATCGCCGCCGGCCATGCCGGCGAGATGAAGTACATGGAAGCCAGGAATGAGGAAGGCGAGCTGAAGCGCGCTTCCCTGAGGTCGGCGATTCCCTGGGCACGCAGCGTGGTTGTCTGCGCCATCAACTACAACACGGCAGAGCCTTACTCGACGCAACAGCCGGATTCTGCGCGCGGCTGGGTTTCTCGCTACGCCTGGAGCCGGCAGGACTATCACGACGCTGTACTGGGTAGGCTGCGCGAAGTGGAGAGGAGACTAGGCGCGAGCTGGGCAGAAGAAGATACTTCCATCGAAACCCGCTGCTACGTGGATACCGGCCCGTTGGCCGAGCGGGTGTACGCCAAATATGCCGGCGTGGGATGGATTGGGAAGAACACCTGCATCATCAATCAGAAGCTGGGCTCGTGGTTGTTTCTGGGCGTGATTGTGACTTCTCTCGAACTTGCGCCCGATCTGCCGGCGCCTGACCGCTGCGGAACTTGCACCCGCTGCCTTGATGCCTGCCCGACGAATGCCTTTGTGGCTCCCTATCAGCTCGACTCCAAGCGCTGCATTTCTTATCTGACCATCGAAAAACGCGGCAGCATTCCCGAGGAACTGCGCGCCGGGATGGGACGGCAGGTTTTCGGCTGCGATATCTGCCAGGACGTTTGCCCGTGGAATCGCAAGGCCCCGGCGACTTCAGGCGAAGAGTTTCGAGCGCGGGAAGGCTTGGTCAATCCTGCCCTGGAATGGCTGGCGCAAATCAGCGAGGAGGAGTTCCGCGAGAAGTTTCGCGGCTCACCGGTACGCCGCGCCAAACGCAGTGGAGTGCGGCGCAACGCGGTCATCGCCATGGGCAACAGCGGGGATGCGCAGTTCACGTCCGGGCTCGAAGAGCTGTCCCGCGACCATGACCCGGCGGTCGCCGAACATGCGCGCTGGGCTTTGCGAAGACTGAATTCTGAGAACCGCGGAGTGAAAACCGAGGATCGGCCCAGCTGACTACCCGGCATCAAATTTGCCCGTTCTCGGTTCCCGGAGGTTAGTCCCCAGTTCTGGATTTCACGCCCAGCTCCCGGCCAGCCTGCGCGCCGTGGTAGCATTTTCCTGGTTGGCCGCTCCGGTAGTGTTCCATGCGCCGTGCTCATCTGATCTCCTGGCTCCTGTTCAGTTTCTGTTATCTGCCGGCTGCGCTGGCCGGCAATGAGCCGCATTGGCTCAGAATCAACTCGGGGCACTTTTCCATTCTCACCGACGCAGGGGAAAAGAGAGGCGATGAAGCCTTATTGCGCTTCGAGCAAATGCGGGCGGTCTTTGGCGAACTGCTGCTGAAAGACAAGCTGCTGATGTCGGAGCCGATGGACCTCATCGCCTTCCGCAGCACGGAGGAGTACACGGCGGCCGCGGGTCAACGGCCATCCTCCGGATGCTTTCTGCCCGGAGGGGATCGCAATTACGTCTTGCTGGATCTCTCCGATGAGCGTTCCTGGCAAACGGTTTCGCGGGATTTTGCCGCAGTCATGCTGCGCTACAACTATCCGCCGACGCCGGCATGGTTCGACGTGGGCTTCGCCGAGTATTTTTCCAGCCTGCGGCTCGATGATGGCGCCCGGCTGGGAGCCGACCCGGGCTCGTTCACCTCCGCGCTGAGGCAGCGGCCGTGGCTTGCCATTGCAGCATTATTCGGCACAGGCAAACCGAATCCGGCTCCGATTTTTCGTGCGCAGTCGTGGATCACCGTGCATTACCTGATCACTCACAACAAGCTGCCGGAAACAGGAGCGTATTTCGGCCTGGTGGAGTTGCAGAGAGTTCCCGTCGAGCAAGCGATTCAACAGGCTTTCGGAATCCCGGCGGATCAACTGGCGCAGGCGATCCGGGCGGATTTCAATTCCATCCCTGCTCCTCCGAGCGCAAGCGGAGCAGCCACAAGCATGCAGCAGTTCGCCGCACTTACGCTCAACGATGTGGGAATGAGCTCGCAGGAAGTGAAGCTGCCGGAGGCGCGGGCGCTGGTCGCCGAGGCGGAAGTGCGAGAGCCCGAGCTGCGGGCCTCGGCGGTGAAGGAGCTTGAGGGCATCGCCGCCGATCCCGTGGCCGATAATGCTGTTGTGCACCGTGCTCTGGCCTGGGTGCACATGGAAAAGGGCGAATATCAGGCGGCGATGGATGAACTGGCGAGCGCCTCGGATCGCGATAAGAACAATCCCTGGGTGCGCTATTACCTGGCGCTGGTGAAGTATCGCGAGGGAGCGGCGGGCGACCAGCAATTTCCCGGGCTGGCCAACATGATGCAGGACCTGGGGGCGGTCATTGACTGGAACCCCGAGTTTGCCGAGGCCTATGACATGCTGGCGATGGCGCGGTTGCAGGGCGGAGGAACCTACTCCGCTCTTCACGCCATGCGGCGCGCGATTCAACTCAGCCCGCGCGACGAATCCTATCGACTGCATCTCGCCGAAATCTACCTGGCCGGAAAGAAGTGGGATGACGCCAGCGCCTTACTGGAGCGCCTGCAATCCAGCTCTGACGCGAAAGTGGCCAGCGCGGCCAGGCAGAACCTGCAGGACCTGCCCACGCTGAAAAAATACGGCATTCTGCCGCAACACGCGGGCGGCGGCGCACAGCCGGCTCCGGTTTGGTCGTCTCCGGATGACGAGGAAGATGCTTCTGCCAGTGCGGCGGCTTCGCCTGCGCCTGGCCCCGACCGCCGCAAGACGGAATACCTGCAGGGCCGGCTGCTGTCCGTGGATTGTTCCCACTCGCCCGCCGCGATAGTAAATATTTCAATCCACGGAAGGGTCCGCAGATTCCTCACCGAAGACTACAAATCATTGGCCCTGATCGGGGCAGATGAGTTCTCCTGCCAATGGAAGAACCGCCTGGTGGTTATCAACTATAAAGCCGGTGGAAGAACCAGCGGCGATCTGGTTTCACTCGAGATTCAGTAGAAGCTGGCGCGGCCCGTCTTCTGCCACGGCTGCGCCGAAGATAGCTCATCCCCAAAGCATTTCCACGCATCGAAACGCTGCTCCCCGGGGAATGCTGAATGGCCAAAAAGCAAAGCTTTTTTCATCGTCACTCTCTCAGCCTGGCATCGGTCGCGATCCTGACGGCATGGATTGTGTTGTACTCCCTTTCCAATCCCGGTACCCACCTGGGCTCGTTCTTCGGCAATGCGATCGCCGACTGGACAGGCGTGGTAGTAAGCGTGCTGGCAACGAAATACATGTACGAGAAAGGCTCGGCGGAGAGCCGGCACCCTCCCGCCCAATGGCTGGGTCCTTGGCGCGACTGGCTGCGCGACCACTCGCTCAGTGTTTTCCTTCTGCTGACCGGAATAGGATGGGTCTGGCTGTTTGCGATGGTAAAAGCGGAAAGCAAGTGGGGTCAGGTGGTGGGAAATATCGTCTCCGAGTGGACGCAATTGCTGGGGCTGGTGCTGCTGACCAAGCGCTTTCTGGAGCCGCGCTCCAAAGAGAGCCGCCGATAGCAAACCCTCCCAGCGCCGGCTGGGAGGGTCTTGGTATTGGCTCAAAGCGAGGCGTCATGCGCGGACGACGTTGGCCGCCTGGAACCCTTTGGGGCCTTTCAGCAGGTCGAACTCTACGGTCTCGCCTTCGTTCAGCGTGCGATAACCATTCTCCTGAATTGCGGAGAAATGAACGAAGACATCTTCTCCCGTAGAACGCTGAATAAACCCATAGCCCTTGGCCCCGTTGAACCATTTTACTGTGCCCTTCTCTCTCACAAGTTACTCCTTTCGCCTCTTATCTGTGGTGTGATAATTCCGCATCCTCCGTGAAGCACGCGCTTCGTCTTGCCCCCCTCGGAGCACACGGAACCGAACAGACCGAAGTCGTGAGTCCCCCCTTTACCTGCGTCAACGGGAAAGGCTCCTGAGCGTAGCGCCGCCTGCGGCAGGGGGCGCCAGGCTCCGGAGCCTGTCGTATTGCGCGAGTTTTTGACTACAGGACACAGAACTTCAATCCAAGACAGCATTGCCGCTGTGCTTGTGGCCCCAGCGAGCCAGAAATAATATTCAGGAAAGCCTTTTCTGGCAAGAAAAGAATTATCGACTAAAACGTTTCCGGCGTGCAGAATTCGAACATAGCCATCTTCAGCAACGGGCTGGCGGCGGCGGAAAACAAGTGTGAGCGGGCGCGCACACAAGCGCATCTGGCTGATAAAAATGGAGGAAGTTTTCTGACTGACCGGCAGTCACAAGAGGTGGCAGAGGCCGCAAAGGCTTTCTCCAGCGCTCCTTCGCCCAGTGCCAAAGCTTATCCCGGCATGTTCCGCTCCACCGTGAAGTACCTGCTGCGGACCGAGGTCCATACTTTTGCCTTCTCGGTGGCAGCCAACGCGATTCTGTCCTTTTTCCCTTTCGTACTGCTGTTGATGACTTTGATCCGCCACGTGCTGCACTCGGCGCTCATGTACGCCGTAGTGTTGCAGTTGTTGCGCGATTACCTTCCCGCGGGTCAGGACTTCGTCATCCGCAACCTCAACGCCCTGGTGGAAGCGCATCAGCGCGCTCAGGTGTTGTCGCTGCTCATTCTGCTGATTACTTCCACCGGAATCTTTATGCCGCTGGAAGTGGCGCTGAACCGCATCTGGGGCTTTCCCAACAACCGCTCCTACCTGGGAAATCAGCTCATTGCGCTTGGCCTGGCGCTGGCCGGGGGCGTGCTGGCTATGCTCTCGATCGCCTTGACGGCTGAGAATGTGGGCCTGCTGGAATCGCTGCTTCATGGGCACGCCATGTTTCTCATTCGGCTGGTCGCGTTTCTGGTGATGAAAGTTTCCGCCATTGTGGCCAGCATTGCCATTTTCTTCCTCATCTATTGGCTGCTGCCCAATGGAAAGGTGCCGGTGCGGGCGGTGCTGCCGGCGGCGGTGATCACCGGGCTGCTTTCGGAAACGCTCAAGTACGCCTACATCGTCGCTCTGCCCCGGCTGAATTTTCAGGAAGTGTATGGACCGTTTGCTCTCTCCGTGAGCCTGATGTTCTGGGCCTTTCTGCTGGGATTGCTCCTGCTCACCGGAGCCAACTTGTCTGCCCTGCAGCACCAGCGGCGGCTGGCAGGGTTTTCCCCTTCCAGGCGGCGAAGCTAGCCGCCCGCGGCGGCCAATCGCACAGCGCGTGGCCCGGCGATGTTCATTCGTCACACTCTTGCTGTGACGACCGGCACATTCCTTTCCCGGCGCGAAGCATTAGCATCGCTACGCCTCCGTCAGCGGCTGGCCTCGATCTATGCCCTGAGGCCTGCTATGCCATTACTGTCTCTGCGCGGGTTTCTGCCCCGAGGTTTGGCGCTGCTCCTCCTAGTCTGTTCGGCGGCCGCGGCGCCGCCACGCGCGGTTGTGCATCCCATTCCACCTCGCTTGCCCCTGATTCGCAGCGCCGGTTACGTGTTCCTGGGGACAGTAATGGACGTCGAGCGGCTCACCCCGTCTCAACCGAATGCCGTGGCGACCATGCGAATCACGTTTCGGGTTGAGCAGGCCGTTCAGGGGGTACGTGCCGGACAGACGCTGGAAATCCACGAATGGGCTGGATTATGGCTTGCGGGAGAGCGCTATCGGAAGGGCGAACGGGTCGCCTTGTTCTTGTACCATCCCAGCCGTGTAGGACTCACCAGCCCGGTGGGCGGGCCGTTGGGGCGCTTCGCCGTGGACAGCGCGGGCCAAATTATTCTTCAGCCCTTTCAGGTTCCGGCGCTCTCCGCCAACCCGCGGTGGACCGCCCGGATGCGCAGCAAGCTTCGGCTCTCTCCCCAGGAACTCATTCAGGTTGTGCGCGCGGCGAGGGAATAGCTCATGCCATTGCGCTCACTCATGAGCCGTAGCGTCAGGCTTGCGCTGACCGCCTTGATGTTGATGCCGCCGCCCCCTGCCTTCGCCGGCGGTCCTTTGTACGTGGCCGGCGCCAGCTACTTCGATCCGGCAGTAAAGGGTACGCAGCTGACCTGGGCGCAGGGCACCCTCACCTACTATACCGATCAGGATGATTTAAGCCCGCAGCTTCCGGGCGCAGCCGCGGACGGCTTGGTGGCCGATGCCTTCAGCCGCTGGGCGTCAATCTCAACCGCCGCGGTTTCCGCCAGCCGCGGCGGAGAGTTGGGCGAAGACGTAAACGGCTCGAATGTCACCGCCAATCCAGACGGCACCATCAGCATGCCCGCCGACATTCTACCGGGCGCCTCCGCCCAACCGGTGGCCGTGGTTTATGACGCCGATGGCTCGGTCACCGACGCGCTGCTTGGCCAGGGGGCGGGAAGCGCCTCCGAGTGTTTTACCAATGCAGTCTTCGGCGGGCCGGACAATCTCAGCTCCGACGCTCATATCGTGCACGCGCTCGTGGTTCTCAACGGAAACTGCGCGCAGACCCAGGCCCAACTTGGCGACCTTCAATACCGGCTGGTGCGCGTTCTGGGGCGGGTGCTTGGCCTGGATTGGTCGCAGGCGAATTTGAACGTGATCACCGGCAGCCCAACGCCCACCGCTGCCGATTATGCCGGCTTTCCGCTCATGCATGCGGTGGATCCGGTTTACTGCGTTCCGATCGTTTCCTGCTATCCCGCAAGTGTGGATCCGGCGCAGCCCAAGCTGGATGACGCGGCAGCAATCTCACGGCTTTACCCGGTCACGCCCGCGAACCAGGCCGCCTTCCCCGGCAAGCAGCTCTTTTCTGCGAACACAGTGCGCATTCACGGCTCGGTCCTTTTTCTGGACGCTTCGGGACAGCCCGCGCAGCCGATGCAGGGAGTCAACGTGGTGGCCCGCTGGGTGGACCCGGCGACCGGATTGCCCTCGAGGACTTATGTCGTCACTTCCGTTTCCGGCTTCTTGTTTCGCGGCAATGCAGGAAATGTGATCACCGGTTTCACCGATGCAAGCGGGCAGCGTTTCGACCGTTTCGGGTCTGACGATCCGGCGCTCGAAGGCTTTTTCGATCTCGCCGGCCTGCAGATTCCGGATGGCACGGGCATAGGCCAGTTCGAGTTGAGCATTGAGCCTATAGACCCGGCGTGGTCCAAGGGAGTGGGGCCTTACGCAGCCATGCAGGTACATCCTTCGGGCGCAGCCCGGGTCTTCGTTTATGCCAACGTAGGCCAGGATGCGCAACAAGACCTGGTAATGCAGGGCAGCACGGTTGCCACCCCAAACTGGTTCGGGCCAACCTCATTGGCTTCGCCCGCTTCGGTACCGGCGGTGGGCGATTGGTCGGGCGCGCTCAGCCCCTATGGGGATGCCGATTACTTCCGGCTTACAGCGCAAGCCAATCGCACGCTCTCAGTTTCCGTGACGGCGCTTGATGAGAACGGGGCGCCCTCGGAGAGCAAAGCACAGCCGGTGATCGGCATCTGGCAGTTGCTCGATCCGGGCAGCACGCCGGCGCCGGCCAACACACCATCGCCCTTCAATACAGTGATCGCAGGGGAGAGCCGCCTGGATGCCCAACTTAATGCGACCACCGACTTCCGCATCGGGATTGCCGACTACCGCGGCGACGGCCGGCCGGATTTTCGCTATCACGCGCGGGTTTTCTATGGGGATACGCTCGCACCCGCGCGCGCCAGCGTCGCCGGGGGCACGCCAGTTGCCATCAAGGGGCTGGGCTTCAGCTCGGGCGTTGGCGCGGCCGTGGCGTCGAGCAGCACGCCGGTGCTGGCCTTCTCCGCCAATCAACTTTTGATTTCGGCCCCGCCCTCGAGCGATGGAGTGAAGAATCTCACGCTCAACGACCCAACTACGGGCGGAGCCTCCACCATGTTTGGCGTGCTGACCTATGGCGCCGGGCCCAGCGACATTATCAATCCGATCACGGTGTCGAACCCGCCTACGCCGGTCGGCGGCCAGGCCGAAAATCCAGTGGTGGTGCAGGTGGTGACTTCTGATGGCAGCGCGCCGGTGGCCGGAGCCAGCGTCTTTTTCACCTCTTCGCCCGGCGCTTCGCTTTCTGCCTGCGGGGGCGCGGCCAGTTGTACCGTGCTCACGGACCAAAGCGGCTATGCCTCGACCTACGTCACCGTGCTGAGCCCGGGGGCGGGCACGATCTCCGCAGAACTTGCCCCCGAATCGTACAATCCGCCGAAAACGGTGCAGGCACCGGTGGATGGCGTGATCAATACGGTAGCCGGCATGGATGTTGCACTCATGCCCCAGCGGGCCTGGATCGCACAGGGGGCGGCCATCAGCCTGCCCCTGGTGGCCCGCACTCTGACGAACGGCGTACCCTCGGGCGGCAAGACCATCGTTTTCCAAGTAGAGAAAGGCTCGGCCGTCTTGAGCCCATCATCAGCAGTGACGGATACGAACGGCAACGCCGGGGCCACTCTGCAGGTCACCAACGCATCGGGAGACCTGGAACTGAGCGCTTGTTCCATGCTCACAGCCATGAGTACGGCAGCGTGCGCAAACTTTAACGCCGTTTCGGTGCCCGCCTCCGCACAGTTTTTGCAAGCCGTGGCCGGCAGCCTGCAAATTGCGCCGGTAGGAGAAAATTTTCAGCCCGTGACGGTTCGGGTGACCGATTCGCTGGGCGATCCAATCCTGGGGGCGGCGGTCACGTTCCAATGGCTGGTGGCGCGAGCGCCGCAGAACCTGCCCATCGTGTGGATTGGCGACACGGGAATCAGCAGCAACCCGATGCCGGTGATCCTTTCCTCTCTGCAGGCGACGGCGCAATCCGACGTGAACGGGCTGGCCACGGTTCAGCCAACTACAGGCGGCGCGCAAGGGGCAGTGGTGATTCTGGGGAATGCCTCGACGGGAACCAGTTCGCTGCCGTTTGAGTTGCAGTCGCTGCCCCCGCTGGGCGTGCAGAGCCCATCTTCAACGCTAAGAGAAAAATCCGGAGTACGTTGAAAGTGCCGCCGCTTCAGGAGAAGGCTTGATCGGCGGCGCGCACGCACTCCAGAATTTCGGCTTCGCTCAAGGTGTGGTCTGAGGCCTTCGCCCGGCTATAAATGCGTTCTACCACCTCGTCGCTGGGGGGCAGGCCGCGGCGTTCCAGCCAGAACAGAACGTTCGATTTGCCGCTCATGGGGCCGATGTCAATGACCTGCTCCATGCCGAACAGGCGCGCCGGCACGCCCGAATACACGGCATCGAGCAATGCCGGGTCATTCTTTTTGTGGGCCTTGATCAGCGCCGCCGCGTGCACGCCAGTGGCGGTGCGGAATGCATCCTCGCCTACGACCGGATAATTCGGCGGAATGGGCACGCCCGTGGCACGCGCTACTGCTTCGCAGTACTCTTTCAGCCGGGTCAAGTCCTGCTCCGCCCAGGGCGGAACTCCCATCAGCTTCAGGTTGACCAGCATCTGGTCCATCTGCGTGTTCCCGACGCGCTCCCCCACTCCCAGAGCGCAGGCGTGCACGCAGTGGGCGCCTGCAACCAGCGCCGCCATGGAATTCGCTACCGCGAAACCGCGGTCGGAGTGCCCGTGCCAGTCCACCCGCACGGCGTTGCCCGCGGGTTTAACCACTTCCTCCAGAACGAAGCGGACCAGAGCAAACACGCCCACGGGAGTGGCGTGGCCGGCTGTATCACAAAGCACGATTGCGCGCGCGCCGCACTCAATCGCAGTCTTGTATAGCAGCTTGACCATTCCGGGATCGCAGCGCGAGGTATCTTCCGTGACGTACATGACCTCAAGGCCAAGCGAGACCCCGTACTTGACGGCTTTTTCGGTCGTACGTACGAGGAAGTCATCCGTCCAGTCCTCGGTGTAGCGTCGGATGGGGCTCGAGCCGATAAATGTCGCTGCCATGATGTTCAGTCCCGTGCGCTGCACGATTTCAGCGATCGGCCGGATGTCGTTCTCATGGGTCCGCGCGGCGCAATTGGGCCGGATTTTCATCCCGTGCGCGGCGATCTCCCTGGCCAGCGCTGTAACGTGCTCGACCGCGCGCGGCCCCGCCCCTGGCAGGCCGAGATCGAGAAAGTTGATGCCCAGCGCCTCCATCAAGTGGAGGATGGTGATTTTCTCTCCGATGGAAGGGTCGCGCACGGAGGGCGACTGCAAGCCGTCGCGCAGCGTCTCATCGTTCAGGTACACCGGGCCTGCAGGCTGCAGCGATGCCGGCTGCATCCTGTTCCAGTCGTAGATAAGCTCGGAAGCTTTCACAAATAGCGATGCGGCTTATGTGCCCAAAATTTCACTTCTTCGGCGGCAAGGTCAGCCCAAAGACCGAAATTTGGCCCTTGCCCGCCACGTTGAGTCCGCCCGCCTCTTCCGGATTGGGCAGGTAGAGGGTGCGGCAATGCTCGCAGCGGTAAACCTCGGCGTCCGGGCCCCAGGCCTTCTCCACATCGCCGCAAGCCTGCTCCAGCACATCGGCGGTGTAGTACCAGCGCTTTAAATGCCCACCGCAGGGCTTTCCTTTTGCGTCTTTCTCGTTGCAGGCGCGCTGCCCCGGCTTTTTGATCTTCACCTTGTGATGGGGCAGTTGTGGAGGAGCCTGGGTGCTGGAAGCGGCCGTGGTTGGCAAGGAGTCTACCCTCGTTCGGGCGGCGGAAACCGCCGGTTGCCATCGCTTACGGCTTCATTTTACTCGAAGCACTTTGGCCGGGCCAGTGGAGGTGGAATTCGTACCCGCGAATATCGGCGGCTGTGGCGCCCTTCTTGGTTGAGTGATTTTCACAAGCGCCTGGCGGATCTAAAACTCACGGGAGGGTGCGGCCTGGTCGGCTCCCACCCGCCCGGCGGAAATCTCTGCCACAAAATAATTCTCTGCCTTAATGGGTGCATCCGCCAGTCGGCGCAGCATCGCGATCTGCCCCACATGCGTAAGCGCATCGGCGATCGGGCCCTGGAAGAGGCGCTCGGCAGGTACGGCCAGCGCCTTCCCGGAAGCAAGAAAATCGTCAAACGCCTGAAGCGACGCGAAGAAGCGCTCAGTCAGCTGGGTCCAGGGCAGAGGTTTCGAATCCTGCCAGCGTTGGTTGCCTTCCGCCATGGAAAGCGCCCAATCCAGCAGATCGCCGAGGTGAGCGAGAATCTGGCCCGGCGTTCTGGCCGATTTGCCGGCAGAAAACTCGGCGAAGCCCTCGGGAGCGTTGCGTACTGCTTTGCCGCCGCGGTAGGAGAGGGTGGCGACGGTATGCCGCAGAAATTCGCGTTTCGCATCAGAAGCCATGGAGCGTTCTCCTTTGCAGCGCAGGTAGGAAGTCAATATTCCACGCCCACCAAATATAGTCCAGCGGCGGGCGCAGTGGGGCCGGCCAGAGAGCGGTCCCGGGCCTGCAAAACCTTTGAAATATCGCTGGCTTTCACCGTGCCTTTGCCCACCAGGACGAAAGTTCCCACCAGGTTTCGCACCATGTGATGGAGAAATCCGCTGCCGCGCACCGTGTACTGGAACTCGGCGCCCTCAACCTTCCAGGTGGAAGAGAAAATCCGACGGATGTTCGAGGGCGCGTCATCGCCGTCTGGCTGAAACGCCTCCGCAAGCCGGGCTCCCCGCTCCGGGTCCGCGGCTGCGAATGAGGTGAAATCATGCTCGCCCATCACGAGCTCTCCGGCTTCGACCATCGCCCGCTCACTGAGCGGATACGGATAGTGCCACACATAGCGGGCCAGGAAGGGAGGGCAGATTTCTCCGCGATACATGCGGTAGCGGTAAGTCTTGGCGCGAGCCGAATGGCGAGCATGAAACGCTGCGGGCATTTCGCTCACCTCGAGCACTCGAATTGCAGGCGGCAAAACATCATTCAGCGCCTTGATGAAGTTCGGGGTCGGAACCAACGAATTGGTGCCGAACGTGGCCACCTGGGCGAGTGCGTGCACACCTGCGTCGGTGCGTCCGGAGCCCTGCGGCAAGACGTTTTCGCCGGTTACTCGTCCAATAGCTGTGGCCAGCGTGCCCTGGATGCTGGGTGCATCCGGTTGCACCTGCCAGCCGCAAAACTCCGAGCCGTCATAGGAAAGCGTCAATTTGAGATTGCGCATAAGGAAGTGAAGCCCAAGCCTCGGCTCCCTGCATCTATACATGGCGGCAAAGCTTTACAAAGTTTTACGCGGCCGGCTGCTGTCAGCGCACAAACGCGCATAGTTGCGTCGGATATACTATTGCATTCCGCTGGCCGCCAGGAAATCAGCCTAGGTTCCGCCGGGCGCGAAACATGAAACCGTACCCGCACCGTTTACGTACCTAGCCCTGTTCCAGGAGTTCTTCACAAGCAGCACTTATACATGGAGATAAGCGAATGCAAATGTCGCTGGTAAAGCTCACTCGCTTCGGGGCCGCAATGGCTTTAGCCTGCGCTCTGGGGAGTACGGGTTTCGCTCAAACGCCGGACGCCCCTCAGCCCCAGAAGTCGGCTGCCCCGAACACGTTCAACCTGACGGATTATTCCAAGCCGCGCTCGCCATTCCCCAACGTGCTCGCGCCCTACATGGTGAGGCAGCTGCCGCCGCCGAACCTGACCAATACGGCCCGAATTCAGGACCTGATGCGCAATGGCAAACTCTACCTCTCCATGGATGACGCGGTCGCGCTGGCCTTGGAGAATAACCTTGACATCGCCATTGCGCGTTACAACCTGAACATCGCCGATACCGACATTCTGCGGGCCAAGGGCGGCGGCACAACGCTGGGCGTCAACACCGGCGTGGTGCAGGGGACGCCCGGCGGAGGCGTGGGCGGATTGGGCGGAGCCGTGGGCTCTGGCCCCGGCGGCACCACGGCCGCGGCGGGCGGCGCTGCCACCGGACTAGGCGGCATCGTGGGCTCAACCCTCGGCAGCGGCCCGGCCATCACCAGCTTCGACCCCATTATTACCGGCACGCTGCAGATGGACCATAACCTCACCCAGTCGTCCAGCATCTTCAGTCCCATACCGATTGTCGCCCAGAACACCGGCACGGCCAACTTCAACTACATTCAGGGCTTCAAGTGGGGAACGAATTTGTCGGTCGGCTTCAACAATACCCACACCACCACCGATAACCCCACCAGCACCTATACTCCGTTTCTCAACTCCGGCTTTCAATTCAGGCTGACCCAGCACCTGTTGCAGGGCTTCGGCTTTGCGGCCAACACACGGTTCATTCAGATCGCCAAGAACAACCGCGAAATTTCCGACGTTGCCTTCCGCCTGCAGGTCACGACCACGGTGGACCAGATCGAAAACATGTATTGGGACCTGGTCTATGCCTACGAATACGTGCGGGTGCAGAAGGAAAATCTCGCCTTCGCGCAGAAGACCCTCTCCGATACGCAAAAGCAGGTGCAGATCGGCACGCTTGCGCCCATCGAAGTGGTGCGCTCGCAGAGCACGGTGGCCAGCGACCAGCAGACCCTGACCGTGGCCGAAACCAATCTGCAGCTGCAGCAGTTGCTGATGAAAAACGCCTTGAGCCGGACCATGGTGGACCCGGCGCTGGCCGAGGCCGAGGTGATTCCGACCTCGACCATGCAGCTGCCGCAGCAGGAGCCGGTGACCCCCACCGAAGATTTAATCAACGACGCCCTGAGTCATCGCCCGGAGCTGGCCGAGGCGCGCATCAACCTGACCACTACGCAGATCAGCAACAAGGCGGTGCGCAATGCGCTGCTGCCCTCGCTGGATCTCTATGCCTATTACGGCGGCACCGGCATTGGCGGCGACCTCAACCCCAACGTGCCGCTTTGCTCCGGCGGCTCGGGCGGGAGCTTGAACTTCTGCTTCGATCCTACCCGTGCAGCTCCGCCCTTCCGCAATGGCGGCCCGGTGGGCTACTCGAATACTCTGAGCCAGCTGGTGGATTCCTCGTCGCCTGACAAAGGCATCGGATTAACGCTGAATATCCCTTTGCGCAACCGCGTGGCCCAGGCCACGCAGGTGCGCTCAGAGCTGGAATATCGGCAGGCCCAGTTGCGTTTGCAGCAGATCGAGAACCAGGTACGCATTGAAGTGCGCAACGCCCAGTTCTCACTGCAGCAGAACCGGGCAGCGGTGCAGTCCGCGCAGGCGGCGGTAGACCTGGCGCGGCAGTCGCTCGACGCCGAGCAGAAAAAATATGCGCTGGGCGCTTCGACGGCCACTCTCGTGCTGCAAAACGAATCGGCGCTCGCCACCTCTGAATCCACTCTGGTCTCGGCCACGGCAGCCTACGAAAAGGCCAAGCTGGAGATGGACCGCGCCACCGGCTCGCTGCTGGAAGATACCGGCATCCAGATTCAGGACGCGATACGCGGGGAAGTTACCCACATGCCGACTGTACCCGGCATCATGCCCCGGCAGGAAAACGCGCCGCCAAGCACCACGCCTGCGACGCAGCCCCAGCCCGCGCCGGAAAGCGCGCCGCCGGAGCAGCAGAAGCCGCCCAGCCAATAGGGTGCCCAACGATGTCCCGGCCCTGCGGCCCCTCGCCGCAGGGCTTTTCGTTTTCCATTTTTCTGTCCTGCCTTCTACAATCGAACCGACGTAACCTAGAAAATGACCGAGGTGGTCTTTTGAAAATCGCGAAAGACGTTACCGAGCTGATCGGGCGCACTCCGCTGGTCTATCTGAATAAAGTCACCGCCGGCTGCCCCGCCAAGCTAGCCGCCAAACTCGAGAGTTTCAATCCCTGCAACAGCGTGAAAGACCGCATTGGCGTCAGCATGATTACCGAGGCCGAGCGCGTGGGGAAAATCCAACCGGGCAAAACCGTGCTGATCGAGCCCACCAGCGGCAACACCGGAATTGGTCTGGCTTTTACCGCGGCCGTGCGCGGCTATCGCCTGATTCTTACCATGCCCGATACCATGAGCATGGAGCGGCGTGTGTTGCTGATGGCGCTTGGCGCCGAGCTGGTGCTCACACCCGGCCCCAAAGGCATGAAAGCCGCCATCGCCAAGGCTGAAGAGCTGGTAGCCAATACTCCCGGCGCCTTCATGCCGCAACAGTTTGCCAATCCCGCCAACGTCAAGGTGCACCGTGAAACCACCGGCCCGGAAATCTGGGATGACACCGATGGCGAAATTGATATTTTGGTCTCTGGGGTGGGCACCGGCGGTACGCTGACCGGCGTGACAGAATTCATCCGCCCCAAAAAGCCCAGCTTCAAGGTGATTGCGGTCGAGCCCAAAGACAGCCCGGTGCTCTCCGGTGGACAGCCCAGCCCGCACAAGATTCAGGGCATCGGCGCCGGCTTCATCCCTGAGATTCTACGCACCGATTACATTGACGAAATCATTCAGGTCACGGTGGAGGAGTCCCTCGATATGGCCCGCCGCCTGGCCCGCGAAGAAGGAATTCTGAGCGGAATTTCCTGCGGGGCCGCGGCCCACGCGGCGGTGCAGGTCGCCAACCGCAAAGAAAACGCCGGCAAGCTGATCGTGGTGGTATTGCCCGATTTCGGCGAGCGCTATTTGAGCACTATACTTTTCGAAAGTCTGCGCAACCAGGCCCAGCAGTTGGCTGCTTCGGCGTGATCGCCGTTTTTGCCTAGCTTATGATCGGATTCTTCAGATCGGTTCGGGAAGACATCGCCGCCGTTTTGGAGAGCGACCCGGCGGCGACTTCCTGGCTGGCAGTAATGCTGTGTTACCCCGGCCTGCACTCGCTGTGGGCTTATCGCCTGAGCCACTGGATGTGGCGCCACCACATGCATTTCCTGGGGCGCATTCTTTCGCAGGCGGCGCGCCTTGCTACCGGCGTTGAAATTCATCCCGGCGCGCAAATCGGGCGCCGGCTTTTCATTGATCACGGGATGGGCGTGGTGATCGGTGAGACCAGCATCGTGGGCGATGACGTCACCGTCTACCAGGGAGTAACCCTCGGCGGCACGGGCAAGGAAAGCGGCAAGCGCCATCCCACAATCGGCAACAACGTCATCATTGGATCAGGCGCGAAGCTGCTGGGCAATATCCATATTGGCGAAAATTGCCGGGTGGGGGCCAACTCCGTGGTGCTGCGCAACGTGCCGGATAACTCCACCATTGTCGGCGTGCCCGGGCACATCGTGCTGCGCAACGGCCGCCGCGTGGTCATTACCGATCCCAACGAAATCAGCGATCCACTCTCCGATGTAATCATTCGCCTGGTGGCCGAGGTCCACGAACTGCGCGAGCAACTGCAGGCGCACACCCAGGCCGTGCTCGCCCCCGAACCCAACCTGAAGCTCGATGAAGAATGGGGCTCGGTGAACGACGGCGCAGGAATCTGAATCCTACCGGGCTGCATGCCATCGCTGCGCCATGCCGCCCCGGGCCTTGTGAGACAATACCGCTTCGCAATTTGTCTTCGAAGCGGCCATGTCTAGTGCCACTCTCTCCATCGCCGTCGTCGCCATGGATGAAGAAGCCAACATTGGCCGCACTCTGGCCAGTGTGCGCTGGGCCGACGAAATTGTGCTGGTGGATTCCGGCTCGACCGACCGCACCTGCGAGATCGCCCGCGAATATGGGGCCAGAGTCGTGGTTGAACCCTGGCGCGGCTACGTGGCGCAGAAAAATTTTGCCCTGGAGCTCTGCAGCAAAGATTGGGTGCTGCTGCTCGATGCCGATGAAGATGTGAGCCCTGCCCTGGCAGAAGAAATCCGCGTTGCGATCGCCCGGCCGGATGCTTTCAACGGTTACCGCACGCCGCGCAAGAATCTGTTTCTCGGCCGCTGGATCAAGCACGGCGGCTTTTATCCTGATGCCAAGCTCCGGCTGTTTCGGCGGGGGCGAGCTTTCGTCACCGGCCACGATCCTCACGACCGTTGTGAGCTGAAACCGGATGTGGACCAGCGCACCGGGCAGTTCCGGAACGCGCTTATCCATTACACCTATCCGACCCTTTCTTATTACATCAGCCACATGAACCGCTACTCCTCGCTGGGAGCGGAGGCGGCGTTGGCCAAGGGCTATCGCGGCTTCAGTTTGGCCAACATCGTTGTGCGGCCCTGGTTAACGTTTCTCTACAACTACGGGGTGCGTCTGGGCTTTCTCGATGGCCGCGAAGGATTGCTGCTTCACCTCTACCACGCGGTTTACGTCTCCTGGAAATATGCCAAGGTGTGGGAGCTGACTCGCAAACGGCCCTGATTACCTTGGGATGCAGGCTCCCTCCTCATCCGGCTTGCTCCCCACACGGCAACCCCATATCATCGGAAGTGGCAGTTTGCGTATGGCGCCGAAAAACCCCAACAAGCCGGCTGCCGCGGAAAGTCCGGTCTCGGAGGTGTTTGAGGGCCGGCATCCATCGGCCGCGGAGAAAGAGTGGGCGGAGAAGACCCTGGCTCCAACTCTTGAGAAGGCTCCGGAGAAGCCCATCGGCGCGGCCAGCGGAGTGAATCTCGACGAGCATGGCCACGCCCGCTTCACCACGATTTCCGGCGTGCCCATCCGCCGGCTTTATACGCAGGCCGATCTGCCGGAAGACTGGAACTACGAACAATATCTCGGCTACCCCGGCCAGCCGCCCTTCACTCGCGGCATCCATGCCTCCGGCTATCGCGGCAAGCTTTTCACTATGCGGCAGTTTTCCGGCTTCGCCTCGCCGGAAGAGACCAACCGCCGCTACAAATATCTTCTCGAGCACGGGGGCAGCGGCCTTTCCGTGGCCTTCGATCTTCCGACCTTGATGGGTTACGACTCCGACCACGCCGCCAGCGAAGGCGAGGTTGGCAAGTGTGGCGTCGCCATTGATTCGCTGGAAGACATGGAGATTCTGTTCAGTGGAATTGATCTGGAGAAGACGACGGTTTCCATGACCATCAATTCGCCTGCCTCCGTGCTATGGGCGATGTACCTGGTGGTCGCGGAAAAACAGGGCGCCGACTGGAAGAAGATTTCCGGCACGATTCAGAACGACATTTTGAAGGAATATATTGCGCAGAAGGAATACATCTATCCGCCGGCGCCTTCCATGCGCCTGGTGGTGGATACCTTTGAGTTCGGTTCGAAGTTCACGCCGCGTTTCAACACCATTTCCATCAGCGGATATCACATTCGCGAGGCAGGCTCGACTGCGCTGCAGGAGCTCGCGTTCACGCTCTACGACGGCATTGAATATGTGGAGTGGGCGCGCCGGCGCGGCCTGGAGGTGGATGAGTTCGGCCCCCGGCTCAGCTTTTTTTTCAACGCGCATAACGATTTCTTCGAGGAAATCGCCAAGTACCGGGCCGCGCGCAAGATCTGGTACCAGGTGATGAAAGACCGCTTCGGCGCGCAGAACCAGCGCACCTGGCTGATGCGCTTCCACACCCAGACCGCAGGCGTGTCACTGCCCGCGCAGCAACCCATGAACAACATTGCGCGGGTGGCGCTGCAGGCTCTGGCAGCGGTGCTGGGGGGCACGCAATCTTTGCACACCGATGCTTACGACGACGCTCTCGCCCTTCCCACCGAAGAAGCCGCCCGCATCGCCCTGCGCACGCAGCAAATCATCGCCTATGAATCGGGCGTCACGCAGACCACTGATCCTCTGGGCGGATCTTACTTTTTGGAAAATATGACGCTGCAGATGGAAAAGGGCGCCTTCGATTACTTTGGAAAACTCGACGCCATGGGCGGAATGGTCAAAGCTATTGAGCGCGGATATCCGCAGAAAGAGATCGCCGAGGCGGCTTACCAATATCAGCGTGCGGTTGAGGCCAGGGAAAAAATCATCGTGGGCGTGAATGAATTCACGGTGGAGGAAGAGCCGCCCAACATTCTTTATATTGACGAAAGCGTGGCCCGCCAACAATCGGCCAAGCTCAAGGCTTTGCGCTCCCGGCGCTCCCATGACGAAGTCCGCCGCTGCCTGGATGGGCTCAAGAAGGCCGCCGCGCAGGAACCCCGGTCCGAACTGAATGGCAACGTTTCTTCCGCCAACACCATGCCCCACATCATTGCCGCGGTACGCGCCTACGCTACGGTGGGCGAAATCTGCGACGCCCTGCGCCATGTCTATGGGGCCTATACCGAAGTGAGCATTGCATAGGCGCACTCTGCCGGCAACGCTGAGCCCTATCCACCCGAGAGAACAAAATTCACTGTAATCTGGGTTTCAACCTCAATGGGTTCATTGTTGAGCAGATAGGGACGGTAGCGCCACTGGCGGACCGCCTCCACGGCGGCCGGCGCCAGCATAGGATGGCCGCTCACGACCTGCAGATTAGCGATGGTTCCCTGCCTGCTGATGATCGCGCGCAGCACCACCGTTCCCTGCACTCCAGCGGCGCGAGCCAGCGGCGGATACACCGGTTGCACCCGGTACACCAGGTTGCCCTGCATCATGCGCGAGACCAACGGATGTTGAGCAACCGGGGGCGGGGCGAGAACAGCCATATTCCTGCCCCTAGCGCCCCAGACTGCATTGGCGACGGCCCGGTCGCCGGTTCCACCCGCGACTCCTAACTGGTCGGCATCCACAGGCGGTGGCGGAACCGTTTCCGTGAGCGCAGAGATGGTCCTGGGAATGGAACGCGGCTGCATCAGTTCCCCGCTCGAAAGCACGTTGCTCACGGGCGCGGCGGCGCTGCGAAGGCGCGGGGGCGGAGCAGGGGCTGGCGGCGGCATCAGGATGGGCGACTCGGGCACGATGGCCTGCAAATGCGGCAGTCCCTCGGTGTAAAAGTACGGCAGCGCGAGCAGTCCGGCAATAGCCAGCGCCTGCAGGGCGAATGAAGCCAGCGTGGTCAAGCCGCGATGGGAACGATTGCCCCAGGGAGAATGCGACAGAGAATCCGCAAACATGGTGTCCTCCTGAGATCGCGATACCTCTAAGGACACCGGGCCGAGCCCGACCGGATGGAAAAGGCGGAAAGCAGGCAAAAGAAAAAGGCCGCAGAGAATGCGGCCTTTCGGGAACTTGCAGTCCGTTTCAGGTGTCGCAGGCTATTTTGCGCCCGGCTTGCTGGTGGTCGGATGGGTGGCAGCAGGCGTTTTCTCCGCCGCCGGCCGGACCGGGGCAGCCACGCCCGATTCGACGTTGTACGCCTCCACAATGGCCTTGGTGATATCCACCGACTGCCCGGCCCAAAGCACCGGCCCGTTGGGCCACGGGTTTGAGGTGTCAATGATTACACCGTAACCGTGATCGTTGGCGTATTTCACGATGAGCGGGGCCATTTTCTGCAGAATCTTCTGGGCAATATCCTGCTGCTGGGCCTGGGCATCGTCACGCGCATCCTGCACCGAACGATCCAGGCTTTTCTGCTTCTGCCCGATTGAGTTCACCAGAGTGCTGCGGGCTTCTTCGTTCATGCTGTTGCCCTGAGCGTTGAGCTGCTTCTTCAGGCTGTCGAGCTCGTCGCTCATTTTCTTCAGCTCGGTCTGCTTGGGCTCGAGCTTCTTGGTCAGGGTTTCAAAGTCGCGCTGCCCCTCGTTGCTGGCGAAGATGGCCTGCTCAATATTGATGGTTCCCACCTTGCTTCCAGTGCTGGTGGCGACCGCGTCGCCGGCTGCGCTGGGGGCGGAAGGCAACTCAGAGTTAGCGGCCCCTGCCTGGGCGAGAACCGAAGCCGCGCTGAAAAACACAAGGGCCATCAAGGAACGGAAAAAGTTGCTTGTCATGAGTTTCGTCTGGACTCCTCGGAAAATCGCTCCCGGAAATATCTCGGATTTCCCAGCTGCCGGACCATGGCCAAACCGACGGGAACTGGTTCGCAATACCAAAGGCTCCCACGCCGAACCAGGAAGGCCTGGCCCTCACCCTGGACGGCGCGCTTCTCAGGGGTCTGGGTGCTAACCATTATAGAAACAGCCCCCCACAGCGTCAAACCGCCCGGGTTGCCTTCCGGGTTTCTGGCGAGCCAGGGTAAACCGCCTGCTAGAACGTAGTAGCCACGGTAAAGCGGAAGGTCTTGCGGGGCTCGCGCAGGACGAAGTGAGGGGTGTAAATCGTCTTGGCCTGCTGGAAGGTGTAATCGCCGGCCGCTCCCGGGGGGAACATAAGATTGCGGTCAAGCTGGATGGGCGCGGTGCTGGTGGTATCCAGCCGCAAAGGATTGTACGCCCAGTAAACCCGGAAAGGAGCATTGACGATCGGCAGCAGAACCTGCAGCTCAAGGCCGGTGGACATGCGCGGCGTCCAGTTGGTATTGCTGTCAATCTTCAGGTTCTGATCACCCGCGCCAGAGAAGACCCCGGTCAGCTGGTTGGTGCAATTGAGAGCCACATCCAGCGCCGGGCAGCCGAACTTTTCGGCCTCCAAAATGCTCAACTCCTGCGGCGTGATTTTCAATTGCGAGGGCCGCAGAATGGGATCAATTCCCATGTCCAGGAAGGGCGCCACCACCACCGGCCCGGCAATGGTGATGCGGTATTCGAGATTCCCCCAGGCGCTTAAGTCGCCGCCGGGGAACACAATCTGCTCGACCGGGATAGGGATGGTGTAGGCGCCACGCGCCGGGTTATTGGGATCTTTGGGGACCACGGAGCCATCCGGATTGGTCAGCGGAATGGAGGTGGAGCTGGGCAGATAGGCGACTGGCGAAATGGAGCGGATATCGAAGCCGCGAATGTCGTTTTCTCCGCCCATATAGAAGCGCTCGAAGGGCGGCGCCACTTCCCCGGCATAGCCGGTGAGGAAGGAGGCCTCCACGTTATAGGCGATGGTGTTGCGCCGCTTCTGAACCGGGTGGAAATGGGTGTACTCCACAATCGGCCGGATGGAGCGCACCGTGCCGCCCAGTCCGGCAATTTCCGCCCCCAGGGTCATGCGGCTGCCGCTCTTGGTGAAATATGCGCTATCGAGCGTGCTGAAGGAAAAAGTGGGGAACACCTTGCTGGTGACGATTCCGTTCAGTGAATTCGGACCGCTGATGCCTTCATATTGCAGGTAGCTGAACAGGTTCTTCGAGGCGGTGCTCAGGGTCACCAGCGACGAGCTATCGAACGAATAGGTGATGCCGAGGCGCTTGAAGGAGCGATGCAGCGGTTTGCTGAGGGAGAGCGAAAACCCTGTGCTCGATTGCGAGTAGTTTTGCAGGTTCTGCAAGAGGGCTTGCGGAATGTTGAGCTGCTGGCCGGTAAGAATGGCCGCCTCGCGCGCCTGGTTGTAATTGTACTTTCGAGTGTACACGGTAAAACCGAACTGCAGCGGCTTATCGAAGAGGTAGGGCTGGGTGAACCCGAACATCAGGTCGCGTTCCAGGTTGCCGATATTCGCCTGGATGGAAAGTGTCTCGCCCAGGCCCAGGAAGTTGTTGGTGCTGTAACTGATGCCCACGAAGGCGCCCGCCAGCCCGCTGACGCCGCCGCTCAGGCCGATACTGTTCTTGCCTTTTTCGTGCACCTTGAGCGTCAGGTCCACCGTGCCTTCTTTTTCGTTCAAGTGACGCTCGGTAATATCGGGGTCTTCGGGCTTCAGCGGCTCGAAGTAGCCCAGTTGATTCAGCCGCTGCAGGCTCAGCTTCCACAGGCGCTCGTTGTATACCTGGCCTTCTTCCAGCAGAATTTCGCGGCGAATTACTTTGTCACGCGTGGTGGTATTGCCCTGGAATTCGATGCGGCGCACGGAGAACTGCTTGCCCTCATCCACGTCAATGTTGAGGTTGACCAGCTTCTGGTTCTCGTCGAACGAGGTGTTGGGGATCGAGGTGAAGTTGATGTAGCCCAGCTCGCCGTAGGCATTGCGCAGATTGTCGAGACCTTTTGCAACCTTGCTGCGGTCGAAAATGTCGCCATCTTTGATGGGAAACAGCCCGCGCAGAGCCTTGACGTTAGAGACGGCCTTGTTGTGTGAGAAGGTAATGCTCCCCAGGCGATAGCGTTCACCCTCGTCAATGGGAATGCTGATATCCACCGCTTTGCCTTGCCCAGACTGCAACAGAGGAACATGGAAGCCGGTATGCCCGACGTCGTGGATATCAGTCTTGGGGTCGCCCACCACAACCTTGAAATATCCGCGGTTCTGGTACTCTTCGCGGACACGCTCGATGTCTTCATCGAGTTTGCTGGCGTCGTAGGTCTTGGCGAACAGGCTCTCCAGGAAAATGGAGTGGGGAATGCCGATGGGCCGCAGGTTCTTCATGGCGTGGCGCAACACTCGGCTGCTCACATGCCGGTTGCCCTCGAAGCGTATCTTGCCAACTTTAACCTTGGGGCCTTCCTTGATCACGAAGGTGATGCTTACCGCCGCCGGGGGAATCTGCCGGATTTCAGTGCGCACGCTGGCGAACTGCCGGCCGTGCTCGGCTTCCAGGTCTTTGATCGTGACCTCGGCCTTCTTCACCTTGGTGGGATCGTACTGGCTCTCGGGATAAAGGCCGACCTTGGCCTCCTTGAAGCGATCGAGAATGTCGCTCTTGGAAACCGAGCTGAGCCCGAGATAGTCGATCTCGCGGATGGTGGGCCGCTCCTTGACGAAGATGTGGATGATCCAGCCTTTCTCGGTGCGCTCCCGCTCAAAGCGAATGTCTTCGAAGTAGCCGGTGTTCCATAAGGAGTTGAAATCGCGCTCCAGGGCGGCCTGATCGTAAACATCGCCCGGCCGGGTGAAGATGCGGGCCTTGATCGTCTCGGTGGGAATGCGGCGGTTGCCGTGAACCTCGATTCCAACCACCAGGTCCTGCTGCGCCTGCGCGAAAGGAGACAGGGCGAGGTTCGCTAGAAGCAGTCCCAGGAGAATACCTATGCTGCTCCAAAAGCGCATAAAGGAAGGAGATAGAACCACTGAGCTAGCCGGGGCCGGCTTCACGCGACCGCACCTGCCCTTGGCAACCGCAGGGCTATCGTGATGAAGGCAAAGAATCGCTACTACCTCGGCCTACGGGAGTTTGCAAAACGGCAATTATACGGTAGAGCAATGTGGAGCGTCCAAAACCGGCGCGCCCGGTTAGCGGCAACCTTGGGGCCGAAAAAGCTCCACCTCCACCAAGACGGAATAAAACGTGGCGGAGTTGCCCAGGTCGGAAAGTTTTTCGGATGTAAGCACGTTAATATTGCGCTGCTCGGGAGAAAGCTTGGCCCAAAACAGGCGCGCCGCCACCACCCCCGGCTGCACCCGCCCATCCACCCGGGCCTGCAATCGAATTTCGCCGCGCCGGTTGAACACGCGCACCGGATCACCTTCCTTGATTCCGCGGGCATTTGCATCTGCGGCGCTGATTTCCAGCAGTCCAATTTCATTCTTCTCCATTGCCTCTACGCTGGGCTGATTGGAAAACGTGGAGTTAAGAAAGTTATCCGCCTTGCGGGCAAGCAATTCCAACGGAAAGGTGCCGGCCAGCGTGCCGTGCCGCGATTCGCCGGGAGGCGCAAATTCCACCACCGGGTCCAATCCCTGCGCCCCGAGCGCTTCGCTGTAGAGTTCAGCCTTGCCGCTGGCGGTGGCAAAGTTACCCTGGGCGAAGGGCAGAAAAGGCGCGGAAGTCCGCGCTTCAAAATTCAGCCGCACGTGCCCTTCCCGCTCCAGCCGGCCGCGGTCAATTCCCTTTAGCCATGGGTTGGGCGAACACAGGGCTTCGTCCATCATTTCTTCCGCGCTCTGGCGGAAGCACTCGTCTTCGAACCCCATGCGCATAGCCAGCCCGCGAAATACTTCGACATTGGAGCGGCATTCACCCAAAGGTTCGATCGCCTTTTCGGACATCTGCAGGTAGTAGTGCCCGTAGGCCGCCTGCATGTCCTTGTGCTCGAAAAACGTGGTCGCAGGCAGCACCAGATCGGCGTAATCGGTCGTATCGGTTAAGAACTGCTCGTGCACCACGGTAAAAAGATCAGGCCGCTTCAGCCCGCGGATGACTTCATTATGGTTGGGGCAAACCGCGGCTGGGTTCGAGCTGTAAACGAACAGCGCTTTGATGGGTGGGTTGTTCAGCCCATGGAGCGCTTTGCCCAGTTCGACCATGTTGACCACGCGGGCGGGGCGGCCCAGCGAGCCTTGCATCAGGTCAGCGCGCTCCAGCGCTTCGCGGTTCAGCCCGAAGGCGCCGCTGGTAGAAAGCTGCAACCCGCCGCCAACTTCTTTCCATGATCCGGTGATGCAGGGCAGCATGGTAATCGCGCGGGTGGCCATGCCGCCGTATTCCGAGCGCTGCACACCGTAATTGAGGCGAATGACTGCCGGATGTGTAGTCGCGTATTCGCGGGCCAGCCTGCTAATGTCGGCGGCGGAAATACCAGTCCACCTCTCGGCGCGCTGTGGCGAATACTCTCTCACTTTTTCCCGGAGCTGTTCGAAACCCAGCGTATAGCGGGAGACGTAATCGGAATCGTAAAGGCCATCATGGATGATGACGTGCATCATGGCCAGGGCGAGCGCAGCGTCCGTGCCGGGATTGACAGGTAAATACCAGTCGGCGCACGCCGCCGTGCGCGTGCGGTAGGGATCAATCACCACCAGTTTTGCGCCCTTGCGCCGAGCCTCCACGATGAAGGGCCACAGATGAACGTTGTTGCCGTGAATGTTCGAGGCCCACGCGATGATGAGCCGCGAGTGAACGAACTGCTCGGGATCGGTGCCCAGCTTGACGCCCAGCACGGATTTGAGGCCGGTCTCTCCCGCCATGGAGCAGATGGTGCGGTCGAGCTGCGAGGCTCCCAGGCGGTGAAAGAAGCGCCGGTCCATGGAAGCGCCGTTCAGCAGACCAAGCGTGCCGCCGTAGGAGTAGGGCAAGATGGCTTCGCTGCCGAATTCGGCTGCGATCTGGCGGAAGCGGAAACTGATCTCCTCCAGAGCCTCATCCCACGTAATGCGCTGAAAGACTTTTGCGGAAACAGGCCCGGGCTGTGTGGAAGCGGGGCTGTGCCCCACACGGCCGGCGCCGACTCCCTTCGGCGCAACTCTCCGCATGGGATAGAGCACGCGCTCAGGCGAGTACACGCGATCCAGGTATTTCGCCACTTTGGCGCAGAGAAACCCGCGCGTGACCGGGTGTGCTGGATCACCCTGAATCTTGGTCGCGCGACCGTCTTCAATCGTGATCAGAACGCCGCATGCGTCCGGGCAATCGTGCGGGCAGGCAGCATGGACCACTTTTTTCATGGTTTTGTGATTATAAAAGGGCACGCCGCAGAAAGTCGCCGTGGAAACTGACATCTCCAACGAGGAACTGCCAGCTCAACCACCTCATGAAGCGGCTCGGCGTGGCTTTCAGTTGTTTCCTGTGGCTCGTTGGCGGAGTGGAAAAATGGCGGCCCATCGGCCGCCCCTCGCTCCCGCTAAGTCAGCCATGGATATTGGTTCAGTTTCGGCGATGTACGAGGAGACGACGAAGGACACCCAGGTTCGCGAAGTCGTTACCGATCAAAAGGCTTCTTTCGTGTACCTTAGCGCCCTTCGTGGTCATAGCTTCTCAAACTAACCTCACCACTCAACTAGGGCAAAATGGCGACGTGGTGGGCCCACATCTGCACATTGCCACTGGTCTGGTCTTTGAGCATCAGGCCAGCGGCCGCTACTTGCGCGCTTCCCGCGGTCGAAAGGCCCAGCAAGCCATTCACGTTGAGGAAGCGGGTGGAGTCGCCGGTCTGCACCCTGAGCGGCGCATTGAGCACATAACCCAGCAGGCCGTTGTTCTGCAGTTGAAAGCTGCCGAGATTACCGCTGGTGATGCTCACGCTGCCCTGCACCAGCTGCCCGACTACGCCTTGGCGGCGCAGCACAACGCGGCGCGGCGTGAAGTTGCTCGAGCTATCCACCGTGCCGCCGATCAGAATGCGCTGCCCGATCACCAACGAAGAGCTGTTGAAGAGATAGCTGGTGAACCAGTTGTTGAAATGCCGGATGTCGTAGTCGGTGACCGCGCTGACATCAATGGTCGCAGGAAAACCGGCCTGCACTCCCGAGATTGCCGGCAGTTCTTCTCCCACCAGCAGCGTAACGCTTTGCGCCGGGCCGCTGGTTGGGTTGACAGCAACAATATGACCCATGACAAAGGCGCCATCCGTGCAGATGACCTCGACTTCCTCCGCCAGGATGCTGCCATCGGCTTGCACCGTGCCGTCCACCTCGATAATCATCGGGGTCGCCAGGCTGCCCAGCGAATACGATCCGTTGAACTGGGTGTTGCTGTTCACGTCAATGGTGATGTCGTGGCCGCCGGCACGCTGCAGCACGAAAGAATTGCCCGAGACGTTGACCGAGACCAGGCCTCCGCGCAGATCGGTGATCTCCGCATCGTCATCGCTAGCCTGCACCGCCTTCGCGTTTATGTGGGGATCCACGGAGCCGGTTACCTCTCCGTTGGTATCCAGCTGAATGGACTGCCTGAGATCAAATTCCATGTGCAGCCCGGCCAGGCCGCTCTCTGCCACGGCCATGGGCTTGGGTAGCGCCACCGTCACGGTCGAAGAAGTGAGCGTGCCATTGATCGTTCCCACCGAAGGCGGAGTAGTGGTCAGGTCAAGGTAGGAAATTACCGGGGACGAAAGTTGAAAGGTAACGCTGTCATACGTTCCGGGAGCGACGGTGTTGAAGCCGAGAAGAGTGCGCAGCCCGAGCAGACGGGCGAAATCTACAGTGGTGGGCTGTGCAAGAACTTGCACACTCGTGCTGCTGTTATTGAGAGTAATGCTGTTGATGGTGACGTTGAAGGCTAGTACGGAGGGTAGAGGAGCATCCTCGCCCGTTACAAACACGGCCGAGGGGCTGCCGCCGCCCGAAAAAGAGGCGCTGCCACTTCCGCCGCAACCGGCAAATGTGAAGGCAATGGAAAGCAGGACTACGAAGGACGTCAGGAAACGCTTCATAAAGTAGCTCCAAAGGCGGAGATTTTGGGAGCACGCGTTTTGTCTTGCCGGATTGAAACACAGCTGGATTGGGAAAGTTGCCCCCGTTTGGGCATGTACCTCACCAAAATCCTCGCCAGGCAAGGCGTTCAAAGGCGAGTGCAAGAAAGTGCCGGCACGACCGAGGGGGATGAAGCCATACGGCGGAGACCGCGCTGGCGCGCGCTCCGGCTTGGTTCCGTAGTTGGTTACTTGATTTCCAGTACTTCTTTCTCTTTGGCTCTGCTCATCTCTTCCATCTTCTTGATCTCGTCGTCGGTAAGTTTCTGGATTTCTTCGCCCGCGCGCTTTTCATCGTCCTCGGTGATCTTCTTGTCCTTGAGCGCCTTCTTGATGGCGTCATTGCCGTCGCGGCGGATGTTGCGCACGGCCGTGCGGTGCTCCTCAAGCACTTTGTGCAGATGCTTGACCATGTCTTTGCGGCGCTCTTCGGTAAGCGGTGGCACCGGCACACGTACGATCTTGCCGTCGTTCATCGGGTTCAGGCCGAGGTCGGCCGCGCGAATCGCCTTCTCAATCGCCTGCAGTTGTGAGGTATCCCAGGCCTGCACGGTAATGAGCTGTGCCTCGGCGTGAACCGTGGCGATCTGGTTCAGGGGAGTGGGCGTCCCGTAGTAATCCACGCTCACACTGTCGAGCATGTGAACATTGGCGCGGCCAGTGCGAGTGGAGGCCATTTCGCGGCGAAAATCTTCCACCGCTTTGTCCATGCGGCCCTTAAGCTGGGCGTAGGTTTCTTTCAGGGCAGGCAGCGCTGCCATGGTCGCTTGCGCCATCGGAAGCTCCGGTGAAAAGTCAGATGTTAAGAGGTTGAATTATAACCCGCGGTCTTCCGGCGCGCACTTCCGGTGCCGTTCCGAGCTTCTTGCAGCCCATTCCGCTTCTCAGGCGCTTACCAGCGAGCCGATCTTCTCCCCCGTCACCACGCGCTTGATATTGCCGGGCTGGTTCAGATTGAAAACGATAATCGGCAGGTTGTTGTCTTTGCAGAGAGAGATGGCAGTGGAGTCCATTACCTTCAGGCCGCGCTTGAGCACTTCCATGTAGCTGATCTGGGCAAACTTGGTCGCATCTTTCACCAGCATGGGGTCGGCGTCGTAGATGCCATCCACTTTGGTGGCCTTGAGAATGGCATCGGCTTTGATCTCCATGGCGCGCAGCGAGGCCGCGGTATCGGTGGAGAAATAGGGGTTGCCCGTGCCGCCGGCGAAGATCACTACCCGGCCCTTTTCCAGGTGGCGGATAGCGCGCCGCCGGATGAAGGGCTCGCACACCTGATTCATCTCGATGGCCGACATCACGCGAGTGTGAACGTCCTGCTTTTCCAGCGCATCCTGGAGAGCCAGAGAATTAATGACCGTAGCCAGCATACCCATGTGGTCAGCCGAAACCCGGTCCATGTCTTTGGCCTGCTCG
>Ga0335079_10001010_pt1 | contig 31967 bp, 24 predicted proteins | sample Lox_Sample_33_FD_206719 | JGI IMG/M metagenome (GOLD analysis project Ga0335079, IMG submission 206719) | Soil microbial communities from Loxahatchee National Wildlife Refuge, Florida, United States - Lox_Sample_3.3 | ecosystem: Environmental > Terrestrial > Soil > Wetlands | place: USA...
ACAGCTTGGCTTCTATCAGGCTTTGCGACCGCTTGCGGTGGGAATTGTGCACGGCCTGGCGGGATCGGCGGCGGTGGCTTTGCTGGTGCTGACGACGATTCGCGTTCCGGCCTGGGCGATCGCCTACTTGCTGATCTTTGGGGTTGGCACCATCGCCGGGATGATGCTCATCACGGCGGCCATCGCGGTGCCGTTTGCTACGTCGCAGACGCGCTTTCAGCGCCTGAATCACGGGCTCAGCGTGGCCAGCGGGGTGATTAGCGTGGGGTTCGGGCTGTTCATCGTATACCAAATGGGCTTCGTGAATGGCCTGTTCACGAATAAGCCCAATTGGCAGCCCCACTGAACCCAATCAGAGCTTCCGAGTCTTAGTCAAAACCCCGCAAAAGGTAAGAGTCTTACCTCGTGAGACGGGCCTTCTTCGCCCATCCGCCGGCAGGGATCAACCGGGGCGTTAGAGCGACCCTGCGCTCGCAGCCTTCGCCTGGCCGCTCGTCGCTGTATGGCAGGCCACCGCGTCGCTCATTTTGCTCTTGGCCTCGGAAATGGCCGCCTCAAACCCGGGCGACTGTAGGGCTTGGGAGACGGCACGCAAGGCCTCCAGAGGATCCCCGTCTGGTGTGCGGCCAATGGAAGCGCCGACAATCTGCATTTCCGCCGCCCGCGTCTTCTGGGCAGCGGCGTCCACCAAGCGTCTTAACTCCAACAGCGCTACATGGGCATCGCGGGCGATCAGTGCCGCCTGCCGCATGGTCGAAGAGGTCATAGCTCCACTCCTGAAGAGGATTTCTGGGGGCGGATAGACTACACCGAAAGCGTATGGGCGGGAAGACCTTATTGGCGAAGTACCCAGGAGGGGCAAGCGCGACGGGGGAAAATGGAACGTACTTTTGCTATGCCATTGAAAAATAATGAGTTATCTGAACCGAAGAGCTAGGCGATTCGCGTGGGCGCCAGCCTCGGGCTCAGAAGATGAATCACCAGCAGGGCCGCCAGATACGCGGAACCGGCAATAAAAAAAGGAATCATGTAGCTGCCGGTCCATTGCAAAACATGGCCTACGACTTCGGCGATCAGCATTCCGCCGGCTGCTCCGGCCATGCCTCCGATGCCGACGACCGAAGCGACCGCCCGCGAAGGAAAGAGGTCCGAGCTCAGGGTGAGGAGGTTCGCGGAGAAACCCTGATGCCCCGCGGCGGCAAGGCCGATCAGGAAAGTGGCCGGCCATAACCCGTAAACGCGAAAAACGCTGGCGACAGGAACCACACAGAGCGCGCAAGCGAGCATGGCCCATTTGCGCGAAGCATTCAGCGAGAAGTTCCTGCGCAGCAGAGCGGACGAGAGCCATCCGCCGGCGACGCTCCCAAGGTCAGAGATGACGTAGATGACGAGGATGGGCAACCCGATCTGGGAGAGATGCAGGCCGTGTTCGCGCTGCAAGTAATCGGGAATCCAGAAGAGGTAGAACCACCAAATGGGGTCAATCAGAAATTTCCCCGCGGCGAAAGCCCAAGTCTGCCGGTGCGGAAGAAGTTGCGCCCATTTGATTTTCCCGGCGGGCTCCCGAGGATCGCTTTCGATGTAGTCCCTTTCGCTCCGCATGCAGTACGGGTGATGTTCCGGCTTGCGATAAAGCAAAAGCCAAAGGATCAGCCAGAAGAACCCCAGAGCACCGGTGAGCAGAAATGCCCAGCGCCAGCCGAAACGAGCAACAATCCAGGGCACGATCAGTGGCGTGATGATGGCGCCGATATTCGTACCGGCGTTGAAAATCCCGGTTGCCAGCGCGCGTTCTTTCTTCGGAAACCACTCCGCGACACATTTGATGCTGGCGGGAAAAACGCCGGACTCGCCGAGTCCCAGGGCCGAACGCGCCACGACAAAGCTGGAGAGCGACGAGGCGGCGGCGTGGGCCATGGAGGCCAGACTCCAAAACACCATGGTCACGGCGTAGCCGATGCGCGTGCCTAGCCGGTCAATCAGGCGGCCGACAAAAATCATGCCCAGCGCATAGGCGGCCTGGAACGCCAACACCAGATTGCCATAGTCAATCTCGTTCCAGCCGAACTGCTGCTGCAGGGGGCCCTTGAGCACTCCCAGGACCTGGCGGTCCATGTAATTCTTGGTTACGCCCAGAAACAGGAGCGCGCAGATGACCCAACGGAAGCGTCCCGCCAGGATGCCAACGCCGCGCGCGACAGTTCCCGCATCGAGGGAGACTTGTGTCGGCGTGCTGGAGTCAGCTTCGATGAGCGGATTCGGGTCCGGCATGCGCTCCCCTTGCTCTGCGCCAGAAAGCTATCTCATAAAGAGGGCCGAAGCAAAAGGGCGGATTCTTGCCGCGGTGGGTCCGCCGCCCGAACAATCGAGGATGCGGATTCTCACGCGGGCTCCTCTTTGTCTGGTTGTTCCTCACCTCCAGGCAAGAAGCCAGCAAGAACCGGAATGATCCTTGCAGGCTCGACTTTTCAAATCCTCTGAAAGGCCGCTTATTCCCAGCACGGGCTGATCGAAGCCCAGCGCGTTACTCACTGCCCCAGTTCGTGTGTTTTCTTCAAGCTAACTTCGGTGACCTGCGTTCGCCGTGGACTGAAATCAATCGCCGGCTCCATCAGGAGAGGGGCTCGGTCAATCGACTCTTCGAGTGCGTCCGCCGGCGCGAGGCTCACAGCCCGTTTTCGCAGCGAAGCGGCAGCAACTTCTCGGGCTGGCTCCTCGAGCGGAATCAGCCGGCCTTTCTTCACGCAAAACTCAAGTCCGCGCCAGGAGATGCGATTGGAGAAAAAGCTGGCCACCCACACGAAAAACGCCGCGGCATCCCGCACTGGAGCCAACCACCACTTTTGGCGCACCACTGGATCTTGCAATCCCCACACGCCGATCACGAGATAAACCGCCGACCGCAGCGCAAAGTATGCCGATACATACAGTAGCCCGATCGTGGCCGACGGAGCCGCTAGAAGCGCACCCACGGTCCATGGAAATCCCAGGATTAGCCCAATGGCGGCATGGCCGCGCGGACGCACATTGCGCAATCCGATGGTCCAGCGCAACTCGTGCCGCAGAAACTGATAGACGCTCTCCCTGGGGTAAACCATGCGCACGGGCGTGGGCGCGAACTCAACTTTGTATCCCAGTTCGGCGATGCGCTTTCCGATTTCGTAGTCATCCACGTAGTGATCGGCGAGCGCTTCGAATCCACCGATTTCCTCCAAGAGCGTTTTTGTAGTTGCCATGGTGGCGCCGAGCGTGAAATGCACACCTTCCAGCTTTCGCGCAAGCAAGGCGCTCGCGGCAAATTCCACCGCCGAACCCGCGGCATCCAGTGTCGCCCCGAAACTCCCTCCGATATCGCTGCGAAAAAATACCGTGACGGCGCCGACCTTGGGATCCGCAAACGGCGCGGCCACCTCCCGCAGATATCCCGGCTCCACGCGCACGTCACTGTCGCTGATCACCAGCAGGTCGTACCTGGCCTCCCGCACCAACCTGCACAGCTTGTTCACCTTGCCGCTCGCTCCGACATGCGGCGCACCAATGAGAAGCCGAATGCGTCGCTGCGGGTAATCCTTCTGCAGTCGCTCAATCACCGGTACGGCCGGATCGTCGGCGTCGTTCACGCAGAAGAGAATTTCGTATTCCGGATAGTCCAATAAGCAAAAACTTTCGAAGTTCTCGTAGGCTTCGCGGTCCAAGCCGCGAACCGGCTTCAGAATGCTCACGAGCGGCGTCGACGCGTAGTGCACCGAGGCGGCCCGTCGATTTCGCCAGAAATAGACGGTGGAAGCCCATAGCGTGAGTAGGTAATAGATAAATGGCCCGAGGGCCAGCACAAGGAACGCGTCACGAAGGAACAAGTGGCCTCCGTCTGATCAACCTGGTGTCGTTTCGCAAGATCCTACAGCCTCCGCTGTAGCCAACAGCATCCGTCAATTGGTTATTTGCTACCAGTCTATTAGAATCGAGGCCCATGCGTCCAAGCAACGATTTGATTCCCGAACCTGCTCGTTGGCACTGCCGGGCCCGGCATGCCGCTTGAACCCCGAGCGGCTCGCCGCTTTCCTCTTCATCTCGCCGCGCTTTTTTTCTTGTGGCTTGTCGTTTATGCCGGGGCTATGTTTCGTCCGGCTCTTCTGGATGACGCCGATTCCGTTCACGCCGAAGCCGCACGCGAAATCCTCCTCCGTCACGACTGGGTCACGCTGCACGTCAATGGCATCCGTTACCTGGAAAAGGCGCCGTTGATTTATTGGATGATGGCCGCGAGCTTCAGGGTTTTCGGCGTCCACGATTGGTCCGCCCGCCTTCCATTGGCTCTCGGCGTTCTTGCTCTGATTTTGTCCGTGTACTTCGTCGGTAGACGCCTGTTTGGCGAATCGGCCGGGTTCTATGCGGCCCTGGCGTCGAGTTTTGCCTTTGGGCCGTATATCTTCACAAGATTCTTGATCCCTGACGTGTTGGTCGGACTGTGGCTGATTCTCAGCCTGGGCTTCTTCGTTTTTACCTTCGAGGGCGATGCGCCTCCCCGCTGGGCCTGCTGGGGCTTCGCTGCGTCCTGCGCCTTGAACGTCCTGACCAAAGGTCTCATCGGTCTTGTCTTTCCCCTCGCCGTGATTGGCATCTACCTGCTCGTGACCGGGCACCTCCGGCACCTCCTCAGAATGCGCATCTTTTCCAGCACGGCGGTCTTTTTGGCGATTGCCGCGCCGTGGCACATCCTGGCGGGAATTCGTAATCCGACGCAGGGAAACGTGCGCGGCTTCTTCTGGTTTTACTTCATCAACGAACACTTCCTGCGCTATCTCAACAAGCGGGTTCCGCGCGACTACGACACCGTTCCGTTACTGCTCTTCTGGGCCCTGCTCCTTGTCTGGCTGTTTCCCTGGTCGAGTTTGTTGCCACAGGCGCTGGCACAAGTGCCGCTGTTGCGGCGCCGCGCGTGGGCCGCTTCTCCTGCGGAACGCGCAACGACAGTGTTTTTTCTCGGGGCCTTCTTCGTCGTCTTGTTCTTCAGCTTCTCAACACGCCAGGAATACTACGTTCTGCCGGCCGTGCCCGCGCTTGCGCTGCTGCTCGGACGCTGGCTGGCGCAGGAAGAAGCATCCCAGAATGGGTCCGCGCTGCGCCGTTGGGGCAATATCTCTTCGGATGTTCTGGCCATCGTCGGTTTGCTGGCTTTTCTCGCTACCGCGTTTCTCGCATTGTCTTCCGGGCCGGCCTCGTCATCCGCTGACATCGCCGATCTCTTGCATTCCGCTCCGGCAGAATCTCAGCAATACGCTCTTTCCCTCGGCCATTTTCTTGATCTCAACCGCCGCGTGATGCCGCTCTTTCGCACGCCGCTTCTCTTGTTTGGGGCGGCCTTCTTCGTTGGTTCGAGCTTGAACTGGCATTTTCGCCGCCGCTCTCGACCCACGCTGGGCAACTGGTCGCTCGCCGCAATGAGTGTTTGCCTACTGCTCGCCGTTCACATGGCGCTGGTCACGTTCAGCCCCATCCTGACTTCGAAACCTTTAGCCGATGCGATCGCGAGCGTCTACAAGCCCGCCGATGTGATCGAAATCAACGGAGAATACGAAGGCGGATCCACGCTCAACTACTACACCGGCCACCAAGTCCGCATCCTCAACGGCCGCAGCGCCAATCTCTGGTATGGTTCGTACTTTCCAGATGCCCCGCAAATCTTCGACGACAGCGAATCATTTCAACGCATGTGGAGCGGCCCCCAACGCGTCTTCCTCTGGACGGAAGACGAAAAGCTGGATCAAGCCGTTCGAATGCTAGACGCCAAGACAGTTTTCGTTCTCGCGCGCTCCGGCGGTAAGGCGATTCTAACCAATAGGCCCATGACCTAAAGCGGGCGGTGGAAGTCGAGCGGCTTCTCCCCTCTTCCGAAGGAAAGGTCGCAGCCTCTGCAAACGATTACGCCTCGCCAGAGTTTTCTCCCGCTTTCGCATCTGCAGCGCGCATTCTGCTTCTTTTGCGGCCACCGACAAGCAGAGGTGAGCAGCGGAGGAGATGTCTGCGCATGCTAGACGGATCTCATACCTTGTGCGAACCGACGCAATTTCCTAGATCCCTTTCCACCTCGGGACCCTTCTTTCTGTTGGCTGACGATTTATCTTAGCGCGCTCTATCAGCATTCCCTGCTCATTTTGACGAGGAGCAGCCTCGAGGCCCTTAGGTGATAGTGGTCCGGAACCGGAAGAGCCTCAAGAGGGAGCAGGTCACTCCCTGGCTCCTACAGCACGGCTCGCATGGGGCCGTGGGTGATTCTTCGCCAGTAGGTATCGGCGGAGTGCGTCTTTCCAGTGTGGGATTTCTCCTGCGATTTGAGAAGACTTCCAGTTATCCATCACCGTATAGTGCGGACGCATGGCCGTAGTCGGATATTCATTGCTGATCGTGGGGATTACGCTCGCTCGCACTCCGGCGTCTTCCACGATTCGCTTAGCAAATTCAAACCAGGTTGCCGAACCCGAATTGACAACGTGATAGACGCCTGTCGGCGCTTCTTTCTTAAGCAGCGTTAAGATCACTCTGGCTGCGTCGGCTGTGTACGTGGGCGACATATTGATGTCATTCACCACGCGCACTTCCCCAGTCTCTTTGGCCTTGCGCAAAATCGTCTCGACGAAGTTTCCGCCTTTCCCGCTTGAGCCCGCCACGCCAAACAATGACGCCACGCGTGCAATCAGTGTGCCCTCGGCAAACTCTCGCAGCGCGAGCGTCTCCCCGAGCAATTTCGAAGCGCCATAGACGTTTACGGGTTTCACCGCATCCGCCTCAGAGTAGGGGCGCCCAGCCTGTCCGTCAAACACGTAGTCCGTGCTGATTTGAACAAAGCGCGCCCCACGGGCTTTACACGCCTTTGCCATTGCCGCAACGGCATGCGCATTGATGCGAAACGCCTCGGTGGCGTGCCTTTCCACCTCGTCGGTCTTGTGATAGCCCGTGCAGTTCACCAGGACATCGAATTTGTACTTGGAGAGAACCGACGGAATCGCGTCCACGTCGCCAACGTCTAGATCCCTCCTCGTCAACGCAAGCGTTTCCAAAGCTCCGCCCATCGCGGAAGCAGCGCCAACTATGTCGCTGCCCAACTGCCCGTTAGCTCCCGCCACCGCGATGATCATATGGTCACGATGCCGCCGTACATTTCCACTTCCGAGACAATCCTGTGCCACCGCGTCAAGTCTTTGTACCAATCCAGCGTTATTGTCTCCGGCGTCTTTTGCAGTGTGCCAGATTCCAGCGCTTGGAAAATCTCCAAGGCGCCTTCTCGAGCCCCGTACTTCGCCTCAAAACCCAAGGCTTCAACCTTCTCAAATGAGACCTGGTAGGAACGCTTGTCCGGATCCCCGTACCACTCGATACGAGTCTGCGTGGGCAGGCACTGGACGACTATTTCTGCAAGCGGCCCCACCTGGTAGTTGTTTCGATTCGCGCCGATATTGAAGATTTGTCCGTTTACCTTGGCGGGATCGACCTTCAGGAGGAAACACATCGCCGCCGCCGCGTCACGCACGTGCAACATCGGTCGCCATTGGCTCCCATCGCGCATCAACGGCAGCACGCCCGTCTTCCACGCGCCATAGGTCATTCCATTGATTGCCAGATCAAAGCGCATCCGCGGCGAATAGCCGAATACGGTCGCTTGGCGAAGCGCCACTACGCAGAACTTATCGTCCGCCAGCGGCAGGATGCGCTCCTCGGCTGCGCGATTGGCCTTAGCGTACGTCGTTAGCGGATTGGTGGCGCTGGTCTCGTTTACCGGGTGACCGTTTGGCTGAAATCCGTAGACACTGCAGGACGACGGAAGGATATAACGCGGAACGCCCAACTCTTTTGCAAGCGTCGCGGTTCGCGCCCGCGCCTCGCAGTTGATCTCCCACGTCTCCTTCTGAAAAAGCTCGCCGCTCGGATCGTTCGATAGTGCAGCAAGATCCACCACGGCAGCCATTCCCATCAGGTGCTCTCGGCGAATTTTACGCGAATCCTCCTGAATCATTTCGATTCGTGGATCCGCCGCCAGCAAATGTCGCCCGAAGAAAAAGCGGTCCAGCGCCCGCACCTCATATCCCTGTTCCAGCAGTGTAGGAACAAGAACCGTCCCAATGTAGCCCCCGGCGCCCGTAACGAGTACTTTCGACATGAAACTCCCTTTCTCCTTAGAAATAGTTCGGCAATTCCCGGAAGCTGGTCTGTTTGCGGTCCTTGTCGGAAAGGATTGCTTCGGCGTTAGCTACCGGCCAGGCAATTCCCAATTCCGGATCGTTCCACAACACCCCGCGGTCATGCTCCGGCGAATAATAGTTCGTCACTTTGTAGATGACTTCCGTGTTTGGCTCGAGCGTGCAAAAGCCATGCGCAAATCCGATCGGCACCAGAAACTGGTTCCAGTCCGCCGCGCTGATGATTCGCGCAACATGTTTTCCGTACGTCGGCGATCCTCTCCGGATATCCACCGCGACGTCGAAGATCGAGCCGCGAATCACGCGCACCAGCTTGTCCTGCGCAAAGGGAGGTATTTGGAAATGCAATCCTCGCACCACGCCGCGCTCCACCGACAAGGAGTGGTTGTCCTGCACAAACTCCAAATTCACTCCCAACCTCGCTAGTGCCCCCTTGCTGTACGTTTCCGAGAAAAATCCGCGGGGATCGCGATGAATCCGCGACACAATCAACTTCACCTCCGCGATTTCTGTCGCTGTTACTTGCAACAGGTGAACGGTGCTTGTAGCCATCGTGTCCTCGACCTCTTGGAATGACTGATAAGACGGTGATGCGCGCGTTTAAAAATGGAGACGGATCGATACGTAAGAACCCTCGGTACATCACGCATTAAAGGCACTCACCATCACTTACAACTGCACGTCTCCTGAAGCGTCGGATGAAGTTCGACCATCTGCGCGCCTCAAGTAGCCGCTGAGATTCTCATCGAGCTGCTTCTGCAGTGAGTGCGTTTGGCGCGCTCTTTGCTTCTGTTATCTTGTTCGCCCCAGTCTTTGCCACAAGGTTGTTAGCACGCAGCAGAGAGTCGAATGTGCCGGCGTCCGTCCACCAGCCATCGAGTATCTCGTAGGTCAGAGTGCCCTCTTCAACGTAGAAGTTATTGACGTCCGTGATTTCCAGTTCACCGCGGCCCGAGGGTTTCAAGCGCCTGATTTTTTGAAATACGGTTGCGTCGTACAAATAGAGTCCAATCACGGCGTAGTTAGATTTTGGATTCCTCGGTTTTTCTTCGATACCAACCACACGGTTTCCGCGGATCTCCGCCACTCCGAACCGCTCGGCGTCGGGCACTTCTTTCAGGAGAATCTTTGCCCCTTCTTTTTGGTTCTTGAAACTCTCGACAGCAATACGAATATCATTCTCGATGATGTTATCGCCAAGCACGACGCAGATGCGCTCGCCATCGGCAAAGTGTTCTGCCAAACCCAGCGCCTCCGCGATGCCGCCTTCTCCTTCCTGATAGGTGTAATTAACGTGCTTCAAGCCGAAATCGCGGCCGTTGCCAAGCAGCCGCAGAAACTCGCCTGCGTTTTTCCCGCCAGTGACGATGAGAATCTCCTGAATGCCCGCGTTTACAAGCGTTTGAATCGGATAATAGACCATCGGCTTGTCATACACGGGAAGAAGATGCTTATTCGTCACCCGCGTTATTGGAAACAGCCGACTTCCCGTCCCGCCAGCTAAGACAACACCTTTCATCTGTTTCTCCTGAACTGGACTCCATGAAGTACGAACAAACCATTACTGACGCCGTTTCTAGCGCCATGAAGAGGCTACGTTCGGTGCCGAGCTTTGGCTTCGAATGATTCGGACAAGAATGACCTTAGTCTGTGTTCTCAGCAGCAGACCGATATCTTCTTTGTTCCATCACCGGCAAGTGTTCCTTTACCAGCGAAGCATTGTCTTCCTCTCGAGGGCTCAGAATCCGCCTTGCGGTCTTTAGTACTAGCTGCGTATCACTTGCAAACGTCGCGGTCTGGAGGTAGCCGAGGTCCATTTTCAGTTTTGACGGCATTATGGCCCTTGTGTATACCTCCTCCAGCTCCTCCGCCGTTAGCCGTGCCAGGAGCTGTTCTTCGTTTATAAAGTTCAACGTTGCATAGCTTGTGATACCGGGACGAACCGACAGTATATGGATGGCAAGATCTTGGATGGCGGGCTCCGACCAAAGCTTGGTCGGTTGGGGGCGCGGGCCTACGAAACTCATGTCGCCCCGCAGAACATTCAGTAGCTGGGGAAGCTCGTCAAGCTTCCATTTCCGTAAATGCCGACCTACCCAGGTCACGCGTGGATCTTCCGCCCTAGTCAAAACTGGACCCGGATGCTCTCTGTTCGTCAGCATAGTACGGAATTTCACAATTTGAAATTCGCGGCCATTCCGGCCCGGACGGCGCTGACGGAAAAATACTTCGCCTTTCGAAGTCACCTTAACGATGACGGCCAAGACAACCAGCAGGGGTAGCAGCAGGCAAACTAGGATGCCCGCGAAGGTTACGTCAAAGGCTCGTTTCCAAACAGAGTTGCACCAGGCGCTAGGAGGGCACACAGGTACTCGCCGCTGGACTTCATCTTGTCGTTTGGGTTTCATTTACTGAACCTCGCGAGAATCACACTCGATGTGAGATCGAAAAACCAACTCAAAAAGGGCATTCCGTTGTGCGGTTTTTCCGTCCGCTCCGCACGGCTGGAAACACCGTTCCAACCAGCTCCCGTCGGTGGCGCAGCCTGGCATTGTGCCGAAAACGTCAGAACGAATAGGTTCTGATTCATGGAAGGACCCGGAGTCAAGTTCGTGTTCGACGCCTCCGGAAATGACCTTAGGCACGCTGCAACCGTTGCGCCACACCCGGAAGGGTGGCCACGTGCCGGGCACGAAAACGACCTGCCGAACGTCTACGACGAGCCACTTGCCGCCAGGCCAGTTTCGCGCGGCACCGACTGGGCCTTCGGCCTATCCAGTCTCTGCTCGAACTTCTGGGCGACCCGATCGATGCAAGCATCAAGAGAAGTGACCGGCTGCCATCCGATAAGTCTAGTGATCTTCTCAAGAGACGGAACGCGCCTCTGCATGTCCTCGAAGCCCTGCTCGTATGCCTGCTCATACGGTATGTGGCTGATACTTGAGTTGCTGCCAAGGCGAGCGATTACTCGGCGCGCCAAATCCTCGATAGAAATCTCGTCGTCGCTGCCGATGTTGTAGATTTCCCCCACGGCCTCAGGGCTTTGAACTAGCCCGATGATCGCCTTCACTGCATCACCGACATAGCAGAAACAGCGCGTCTGTTTGCCCGTGCCAAAAACGGTTACATCCGTCCCCGACATGGCCTGCATAACGAAATTGGGCAGCACCATTCCATAACGGCTGGATTGACGCGGCCCAACGATATTGAAAAAGCGCACCACAAAAACCGGCAACTTCTTCTCTTTCCAGTACGCGAGGGCGAGAAACTCATCAAGCAACTTCGACGCGGCATAACTCCACCGCCCTTTCACGGTTGAGCCCAAGACTAAGTCATCGTCCTCTCGAAAAGGTACCTGAGTACTCTTTCCGTACACTTCCGAAGTGGAGGCCACAAACACCGGTTTCTTTTTCTTGCTCGCAGCCTTTAGGACAAGCTCAGTCCCATTGACGTTCGTCTCAATCGTCCGGACTGGACTCTCGACGATTAGCCGTACACCAACCGCAGCTGCCATATGGAATACGATGTCGCATTCATCCACGAGCTCGGCAAGTACCGACTTGCTGGCGAGCGAATCAATCCTGTAGCGAAAGTGACTGTGCTGTTTGAGAGGCTGGATATTGCCAATGCTTCCCGTCGAAAGATCGTCCAGCACCAGCACCTCGTGCCCTTCTGTCAACAGGGCCTCAGCCAAGTGAGAGCCCAAGAATCCCGCCCCGCCCGTAATCAGCGCCCGATACTTCTGCTTGCCAAACAGCGACACACCACTACCATTTGAGCCAGTCACGTGTTTACCCCGTTTTGAAGGATCTATTTTGCTTCCAGAAATCGCTTCCCACCTCTGTCTCGCGAACTCGAGGAAGGGACGCCTCGGAGATCGCACGAATCGCTGAACTCTTAAGTTTCACTCTGGTTCAATCTTCCAACGACGAGACAAAAAACTGGATCTGCGAATCTACTCGCCCTGGCAGACGCCGGATTCAAAGCGCGGCGCCATGCCAAGGGAGAGTCACTAACCTTGCTGACCACGCACGTAGCGTGGGGCACCCGGGCCTTTGATGACTCGCTTGTCGGAGCTGAGGTAATACTCGATTACTTTCAAGCTATAGCGCACGCGAACAGCCGACCGGATCAGCATTTTTACTGCACGGTTGGAACTGAAGTAGTCATAAGCATCGCTGAACGTAATTTGTGCTTGGTGAAAAGCGCGTAATGAACGGAGCGCTGTTTGGTTGAAGCTCTGGCTGCCATAGTGAACCACTTCGGCTGAAGGCGTGTAATAAACCTTATAACCTTTACGTTTGAGCGTCAGATTGTACGCGAGATCCACCAGCGTAAGTTCGAAGCGCTCGTCCAACATCGCGACGTTCTCCCAGATCTCACGTCGGATCACATAGGCTGTTGTACCGATGCTGTCAACCTGCTGTTCTCGGCTGTAGTCGAAGTCCGTTCGGTAGTACCGGTTCGTCCAGCGGCTATTGGGAAACAGCTTGTGCCAATTGAGCCCCTGCAGAACCATGACACCAATGCCCGTGAAGCTTCGGATGCAGTGTTGAACTGTGCCGTCAGGATTGAGCAGTTTTGGCCCGCACGCGGCGACGTCAGGATGCGAATCCATGAACTCAACCAAGCCGCTTAGGGCGTCGCCGACCAAAACGGTGTCACTATTCAGGAGGCAGGCGTACCGGCCCCGCGCCATCCGCAATCCCAAATTATTGTTCTTGGCGTAAAACTGGTTGGTCTTGTTTCTGACGAGAACTACGTCTGGGAACGACTGGGCAACCATGTCCGCGCTCCCGTCCGGAGAATTGTCGTCAATGCAAATGATTTCGAAAGAAATGCGTTTCGTCGAGCGGTAAACGGATTCAAGACAATCGTACATCAGTGATTTTGTATTATAATTTGGTATAATAACCGTAATATCTACGCTCGAGGAAGTCATCGCGCGATAGCCGCCTGCGAGTAGGTTTTACGTGCCGGAACGCCAACTACCGTTGTGTTGCATTCCACCGATTCCAAAACCACAGAGTTCGCCCCTACGGTTACGTGATCGCCCAAGTGTATGCCGCCGAGGATCTTGCAGCCCGCCCCGAGCGTCACATAATCACCCACCGTGGGCCGCTGACTTGGGTCGAAAGCCATGTCCAATTCCTTGGCGCCAAGCGTCACACCCTGGAAGATCGTCACATTACGTCCCATCTTCGAGGCGCCCACCACCGTGCCGGAGGTATGAGGAAAGAACAGACCTGGACCAATGTCGCAGCGCGGGGATACCTCAAGGCCAAACACAACAATGTTCAGATAAGTGAGCATCTTCGGAAGTATGGGTATGCCTGACAGCAAAGCAGCCCGAGCCGTCCGATATACTACGACCGGCAGAAACCGGTGATGCAAGAGCCGGCCGAGGAATCGGAATACGTTGGGACGTAATCCGCTTTTGCCCTCGATCTCGAACTGGCGTGCTAAGTCACTTGCAAGAAGCTGTCTTAGCCGCATTTCCCGCCCCGCCCATGATGCCACGCGAAAGCAGTTCGCGATTGGCTGCATCCAGCTTATCGGCTTCGACGGCCTGAGTTCTTACCCATCGCAACAACCGCTCCAATCCCTGCTCCAGCCTGACCTCCGGGACAAATTCCAACGCGTCTCGGATCGCTCGCGTATCAGCAAAACAGTGACGGATATCGCCTACACGGTACTGTCCGGAGACAGTCGACTTTGCTTCCACGCTCAAACCCTTAGCCAACAGCGGCACGACTTCGGCAACGCTGGTTGCAACGCCGGATCCGATGTTTAGCGTCAGGCCGTCGGCGCGCGTGGATGTCATGGCCAGAAGGATAGCTCGTGCCACATCCGAAACGTGGACGAAGTCTCTGCTTTCCCGTCCATCTTCGTATATGTTTACGCATCCTCCCTGGCGCAGTTGATTAGAAAAAATAGAAAGAATGCCCGTATACGGGTTCTTGAGCGACTGTCCTTCGCCGTACACATTTTGAAAACGAAAGATCACTGTCGCAATTCCCAGCGCATCTCCCGCAATCCGAATCAAGTCTTCCTGTCCCAGCTTTGTGGCCGCATAGATCGAAGCTGGCGCCGCTTTGGCGTCTTCCTGCGTCGCCATCGGCTTGATTGCGCCGCCACATTTCGGGCAGGGCGGTTCCCAACGCCCTAGGCGCATATCCTCTTCCGACCTGGCTCGAGGATAGACCACGCCACAACCGTGACAGAGATACTGTCCTTCGCCATAGATCGAGCGTGACGAACCGAGAATAATCCTGGCCACCTTGTGCGGTTTGTTCGCCAGATGGTTTAACAAACCCGCAGTTCCAACCAGATTGACATTCGTATATCGCGAAATCTCATACATCGACTGCGCCGTTCCGGTTTCGGCGGCTAGGTGCACCACGCAATCGACACCCTCGATCCACGGCTCCCAATCACATGCCACCGCTATGTCGCCACGAACCACCTCGACCTGCGGATCCTGGAGGAACGCATGGTTCAGGCGCGGCACCGCCCCGTGAATCTGCGCGCTCAGATTGTCCACAATGCGCACCGAGAGTCCTTTCTCGATACACGCTTGCGTTACGTGGGAGCCAATAAATCCCAGGCCACCAGTAATCAGCACTTTTTGCATTCCGTCAGCTCCTTAACCTTCGAAGTTTTCTACTTTCGCCGCAGCGGCCGGCGTGCGCTTCAATTCCCGAGACAGGCGCGGTACAGGTCCAACGTAAGCTGGCCGCACCTGCGCCAATCGTAACCTGCTGCGATTTCTTTCCCCCGCGCGATCACGCGCGAACTAGAAGACTTCAGCGACACCGACTCCGCCAAACTTCTGGCCAGTGCGTCGGGATCGCTGGGATCGAAATACGCTGCCCCGTCTCGACACACTTCCGGCAGCGAAGAACAGTTGCTCACCAGCACTGGACATCCCAGGCTCATGGCCTCTAATGGTGGAAAACCGAATCCTTCCCACAGGCTCGGATAAACAAACAGCTCTGCTTTGGCATACGCCTCCGCCAGAAGCGCATCGTCGCCCACCGGGTACACGTGCAGTGCCTTCTCGATTCCCAGCTCTTGCGCGGCCACTTGTTCCCCTTCTCTTAAGGCGCCTCCGCCGACAGCGACTAGGTCGAAGGTCTCTTGCAACTTACACCGCGCAAACGCCTTCAGCAGGCTCCCAAAGTTCTTGTACGACGCGCGCGAGCCAACGTACAGCACATACGGCCTCGGCCGCTCGCCGTGAAACCGTTCCGCCACGGCTGGATCGCGGTCCAGCTTGGATAAGCCATGGTGGATTACGTGCAGCTTCTTCTCGTCCACTCCATAGAACTTCACGAGATCCTTGCGGCTCGATTCCGAAACGCAAATCACCGCATCCGCCGCGGCAAAGGAATTCCGCTTGGCTCGCATCACCCGGCCCGGATTCCGAAAGAGCTCGGGAAATCTCTCGTGCACGCAGTCGTGGTGAGTAACTACCACCCTTCGCGAACGTACCAGCGGCATTCGCCGGTAGAGCGTCGGATGATAAATATCAAATTTTCCGCGCAGCAGCGCGAGGCCGTTCCCCAAAGTTTCGTTGAGGATATAGCGTGACGCCCCCGGCGGCTTCTTGCTCTCTATCTGTGTGACCGAAATGCGTTCCGACGCTAACCCCTTGAACGGAAACGCCGTCCCGCTGAATCCCAGCACCAATTCCACTCGCGCATCCGCAACGCTCCCCAGGTAGCGCGCGAGTTCGTAGTGATATCTGGAAGCTCCTCCGGCATTCTGCAGCGAGAAAAGCTGATGGTCATAGAGAATCCGCAATTTCTGCCATCTCGTTCGTTGCCTCGCGACACCCTTAATTCTTATTTGCTTTCCGGAGCAGGAAATCTGCTAGCTGAGGAAGGATCACCCTGTCATCGTAACGAGACTTGACGAATGACCGCAACGCATGAGGCGGATGCTCGGGCAAGCCGCCATGCAAGAACGAAGCCAGGAGTTCGGCCAGTCCGTCTTCTTTCGGTGAACCCGCTATCCATCGTGGTTCTACAGCATCCAAAATTTCCGGGATTGCCCCAACGCAGGTGGCGAGGACGGGTCTCCCGCAAGCCAGAGCCTCGATCGCGATGAGGCCGAAGCACTCGAGTTGTGCGGTAGGCAGCACGAACGCATCGCAAGCACCGTACATCAGCGGTAAAACAGCGTTATCGACCCGCCCCAAGAACCGGACGTGTTGGCTTAGACCCAGTTCCTTAGACAACCCTTCAAGGCTGCCCTTCATAGGCCCGTCGCCACCGATCATCAGCTGGAATTCCAGCCCGGATCCGCGCAACAACCCGCATACTCGCAAAAGAACATCCAAGCCCATGCGACTTACAAGGCGTCGCAGCGTGAAAAACACGGGAACATTCTCCGTCCAACCCAATCCTCGCTTTGCCGCCTGCCTGTCTTCTATGACCTGGAATCGCTCGGGATCCACCCAGCCGGGTATTACGGTAACGCCGCAGGTCAGATCGGCCCCATGTATCTCATGCAGCAGCCTGTTCGTATAATTCGAAAGGACTGTCACACAGTCAGACTCTTTCAGGCAATCGCGCTCGATCTTGTCCAACCAGCGCAATCCCGCACCTCTACGCAGCCGATTCACTAGGCCTGTCCTGGGCCACGTTAAGTCCATTTCCCTGGAAAGCGGTGAATGCGCCGTGTAGCAGGTTGTCGCTTGACCTCCGTAAAGCTCACAGGCCGCAAGATACGACAGCGGCGCGTGGCCGTAGACGACATCTACTGGCCCCGGAACAAAACGCTGGAGTATCGCCTTTGTACACGTCCGGTGAGTCCATGCCCGCCGTGGATCGAGAGCGTTGAATTTCTTTGCGGCGTAGCGTAGGAGATGCACATTCTGTGCGTATTCGTGTTCCTCGATGTTCGAGGAAACCGCTCGCGCGACAACCCAGACATCGTGCCCCTGTTCGGCCAGATAGCGGCCAACATCCGATACAACCCGAGCCGTGCCTGATGGAACGTCCACAAAGTGCTCAAACGCCGTGAGAACGATGCGGCGACCTTCAAACGACTCCTCGTGGCTTCCCAAGGAACCGAAATCACCAGCGTGCGGGCCAGCATGAGATGAGATTTGCCCGGCCAACGGAGTCTCACGCATGGGCAACGACCAAGGGATTCACCTTTTTGGTGGCGATCTTTTTGGCCAGCCACAAAATGAACCACAAGAGCAGTATTTGGCGCAGTACGAGCGGAAGTAACGGACTTATCGTGGCTTCGTAGTTTACGGCGTGTATCAAGAACAAGAAAGATGCAACCCGCAACGGCGTTAGCACATGCCCCTCAATCAGCCAGCTATACGCGCTCCGGAGAAACACGCCCAGGATGAACATGCCTAGGAAGATCCCAACTCCCCCAAAATTGCGATAGAGATCGCCCATGTATGTAACGCTAGGCGAGTTAAATACTGTGCCGAAGTATATGTAACCGATGTCCTCGGTCCCGCCGGCTCTCGGCTTTGAGGGCCACAAAAACCGGGGAATGAACCCGTCAACTGCGTCCCACAGTATGTTGTTGTCAATGCCAGCTGCACGTTCCGCGGCGAGATTCTTCCCGTGATCGCGAACAATCACCGCTAAATTCGTCACCGAATCCGCCCGGGATAGAAACACCTCCAAAGAGAGTCCTGCGAGCTCACTTGGAGACATGGAAGACAACTCGGTCCATGTGGCGCTTAGTATCGGGGCCAAATCGGAGGACGGAATGGCCGCCTCCCTGCCTAGGTCTTCGACTTTGATTCTTCGATAGACCGTGCCGAATGCCAAACCAACTATGAGCGCGCAAACAATCGGCACGCTGAAGCGCATTACTATGCGGCGCAGGGATACGTTTGGCTTCGCATACTGATATGTAGCAAGTAAGAGCAGAACCGGCCAAAGAAAAGCCGCTCGGCTCGAACTGATCGCCGCCTCAAGCAGCCAACAACAAATTGACAAGGCGCCAAGAAAACGCCAGCCTTGCTCGCCGCTAAAGATGGCGAACCAAATGATCGCATTCGCCGCGAGTGTGAGCTGCCCGAACAACAAGTAAGAAGTGCTCAGCACCGGAATGTCCACAGCAAAGGAATAGCCCACGACCCCTAACGAGAACGCGGCGAACTCCGCGCTCATCCCTAACACAAGCAGGACCAGACAGAGGGTCCGCAAGCTCGACGCCTTGAGCTCCAACTGCGGCGGCGTAGCGTGGATGCGGAACCATCGGCGCGAATGGCCGAGTGCAAGGCCGCAAAACCCAACCAAGGCGTACGCCATCGCCACAGATGCTTCCGCATCCCGGTTGTGGAGCAATATAGAGGTTTCGGTCTCCACCGAGGTGAGCGCGAGGAAGATCCCCGGCACTACAAATTCTGGCAAAAAAAACAGCCACGAAGCATAGTTGAGTGGCTGAAACAAGTCCAACGGCTTTCGCCGCAGGACCAGCCAGCAGAGGAGTCCCAACAGGATGGACAGGATGAGAAGCATGAACTTCGACGTGACTTAGGTACGACTTATGGCTCTACGAGGGTTCTTGAACTGCTCCCACCAACTAACCGGCCGGATAGGCGATGAAGTAGAACTCTGTTTCAGAGTGCCAAGTTTCGCCGAACTCGGTTTCCCCGTAAGGAGCAGTCGCATCCAGCCATCTTTGCATAGAAGAAACTTGGTATCCGAAGCCCACCCAAAGTCGATACATATCACCCGGGGCTACGCCATACTGACCGGTAGAGCGCGGGCCGCATTCAAAAACAACTATTGGTCTCGAGCGACCAAGGATCTTTCTGGCACCACGGATAGCATGAAATTCCCCGCCTTCGATGTCCAGCTTGATGAAAGCAATTCGCACATCTGGGACCGCTTCATCCAGCGTCGTCACCCTAACAGGAATCCGTTCGATAACTACGTCTGACCGATCATACAGGCGTCGCCGCAATCCGCTGTAGGGCGCCGCATTCTTGACGTACATAAACTGGCCCGAGCCAGAAACGTCGCTCACGGCACTGTCGCTAACGACGACGCTAGGGAACCTCTTTTGCAAAAGCGCAGCTAAATGAGGCAATGGCTCAAAGGCGAAGTGCGTTCCATTCGGGGCCAACGCGACGATGTGTCGAAGCACTGCGCCAGAGTGCGCGCCGACATCAACGCAACAAGAATCGCGAGACAGCACGCGCCTCATCACTGAAATGGTTTGCTGGTCATACCGTTCGTCTTGCAGGCGTATCTTTCGGATTCGGGGGGTTGATAAAGCTGTTTTCAGCCGTTTGACAAGCGGCCCAAAACGCGATTCTACAATGACGGTCCTCAGATTCACGGTCTTATACCGCCGCGCATTCGCGAGACCCTACTTGATTAAGACAGGCCTGCCGCCCGGTTAGGGGAGCTGCCCACTTTCTGAAACCCTTTAAGCACGACCGACGAACACACAACCAAATAGCAAAGCGAAACCAGGTACGTTGCCGAGGTCGACAGCGCGATCCCCGCCACGCCCCAATAGCGCATCAACACAAGGTTAAGGATCACATCCAGAACGAGGCTGATCGCCATTCCATACATCAATATCTCATTGCGCCTTGCCGCCGAGAGGAACTTAACGAAGAGCGTTCCTAGCGTGTAGAACGGAACCTGGATCAGATAACAGATTTGCACCCTGCTCACAAGTTCCGTGTCCGCCGCCGTGAACGCGCCACGCTGAAAGAGAACTCCCACGATGGGCTTGGAAAATACAATCAAGCAAAGCGTCAACGGCACACTCACCGCCAAAACCAGCCCGCTGTACCGCTTGAGCGTGTGCCGGCAACCGTTCCAGTCCTTCTCCGCAACCATCTTCGAGAAATAAGGAAACGACGCTGTGCTCAACGCCGTCGCTCCGATCGTGATGAGTCCCGTGATTATCTTATTTGCGTAGCTCAGCGCCGCCACGCTTCCGCCGGGCAGCATCGCCGCCATCGACTTGTCCACTACGAGCGTGCTCCCGAGCAGGAAGGACCCCGCAATCATCGGTGCGTACTGCCGAAGCACCGCGCGTACATCCGCCATAAAGCCGTGCCACTTGAGCCGAAACCGAATCCCGTGTTTCTTTAGCGTCGCGGCCAGTGCACCCGCCTCCAGAAAACTTCCGCCGATCGTTCCCACCACAATGCTGTACGCGCCCCATTGCCTCGTGGTTAGCACCACGCACAGAATCACCGCCACCGGCGTGATCAGCGGAACCAGTGCCGGTATCGCAAATCGCTCCCCTGCGTTCAAAACATACGTAATGCATAGCGCGGTACCGCTGAACACGATGAACGGCAGCAAGGCCAGCAGAAGTTCGCGGGTCAGCCGCAGCTTTTCGGGAGAAAATCCCGACGCAACGTAGGGCAGATAGTAGGGAGCCAGCACGCCTAAGAGCACGGCAATCACCGCCAACACGGCCAGGTTCAGGACCGCTACGCTCGAAAACAAGTCCTGCGCCGCCGCTGCGCCGCGCTGTTGCCGAACTTCCACGAACACGGGTATTAGCGCCGCTCCCAGCGATCCGACCACCAAACCGACCACAAAAGACGGCAGAAGATAGGCAATAAAGTAGGCATCGATCGCGTCATTCCGCCCAAAGTAGCGCGCAATCGTCAGTTCCTTGAGCGCCGTCGCCCCTGTCGTCACTACCCCCAGAGAGGACACCACCACCCCCGCCCGGAAGATTTTCGCGTTCGCGCTGTCCGAAAACACCCTCGAACGGACCGTCGAAATCACGCCCGCATCAGCCATGCGACGCCTCGCCCCCCGGAAATACTGAGCGGAAGCTGCCGTCGCGCACGCCAACCACAAGTTTCTCTTGACTTTCGCCCCGCTTTAGTGTTAACATATATTGTGTTTACTGCTTTTATTACCAAGTCGAACCGCTACGCGCATCAATGCGCCCCAAGTGCCGCTAGCGTAAGTCTTTTGTTTGCCACTCTTACGCGCCATTCGCTAACGGTTTCAAAACACGCCACTTTAAGTCCTTTGCCTGGCACGCTTACGAACGTTGCTCCTGTAAGTCCTTTATTTATCGCACCTACAAAAATACCGGGGGGTGGGGGGGCCGCTCCCCAATCGCGCGCGACGTACACGCTCTTTCTCCTCACCATTCACTACTCACTGTCTTCAGCATTTTCACATTCTTGCGCACTCTTTTGCACTTTCTTGCACTCCGCGAAAAGTTATCTCCCGTCTTTTCAAGCAAATCCACACTCTTTGCGCAAAACACCTGGGGATGGGGTCATCTCGACTCCATCACGTCAGATGGACAAGGTCCACGGCATCCATGTCCACAGCCATGGCACGTTGGATCAGCTCGAACGAAATCACGAACCGGTTTCCGTTCTTCCGCCGCACGACGATCCCTTCCATCCCCGCCAGCGGTCCGCTGCTCGCCCGCACGCGCCGCCCCACCTTGACAAACGGATGCGGCTCCGCGCGGAACCCCCGGTTCAAAAACTCACGCACCCGGGCCAAGTCCTCCTCCGATATTGCCATCGGCGTTCCGTGGAACCCCACCAAATGCACTACGCCAGGCACTTGCTGCACACCCAGCCGGTTCCGCAGCGCTACATGCACGAAGAGGTACCCGGGGAAGAGGGGCAACTGGAGGCGAACCTTGCGGTCTTTCCACTTGCGGATGGATTCGTACTTGGGGAGAAAATGATCGATCCCGCGCGCCGCGAACTGCTTCGCCACGCGCCGTTCGTGATTTGCGCATGTATACACCGCGTACCACTTCGGCTCCAGCGCATCCGCCAGCACCCCATCGACAGAAAGGGATGGCCTGCCAAGCCCGACTTCGCGATGTTCCCCCATCCACGTTTCCATCTTCGCCTCGCGCGTGTCCGTATACAGCTTCGCCCCGTCACTTACAGGGCCATTTGTGACCTAACCCTTTCTTCTTCTTATACTTGCAGCCCGCTTTACTCCGTTAGCGTCCCGTCGGTCGGGGGACGGCGGTCCGTAAAGCGGCTCCAAATCTTTTGCATCTTCGACTCGGGCGCGTTCCCGTTTTGGGACATCCATGGCGCGTGCGCCTTCAACGTCGAAACCACTTCCTGCGCCAGAATCTTGCGCGGGTCCTTTGGATCGGCTTGCTCCCAACTCTTCTGGCTCAGCACGAAAACTACGGAGCAGCCCACGGCAAGAGACGTCGCCAGGAAAATAATCAGCAGGCGCGGCGGAAACGACTTCCTTTCGGGAACTCTCCCCGGATCGAGGACCTTTACACTTGGCGTTTCTTTTGCCTCTTCGACTTTGGCCAATTCGTATTGCTCCGTCAGCAACTCGAAGACGGTTTCTTGGATTTTGGCTCGGCGGTAGTAGTCCGCGTACTTTGCGCCTAGCAGCGGGAGATTGCGAATGGTCGGAAAGGGCATGTTGCCAATCTTGCCCGTCGCCGCCACGTCGGGAGCCTGTATTGACGGTGGATCGGCGCCCAACGAGGCGCTCCCCTTTGCGGGTTTGCCGCTCGCGGCGGTTTCCTGCGTGCCACCGAGTTTCTCCAGTTGCTTGCGGAGCTCCGCAACACGCGCGCTCAGAGCCCGCACACGAGCGTTGTTATCGGTGTAAATTTGGCGGAGCCCTTCGAGTTCCGACTCCGCGGCGATGAGTTGGCCGGCGAGAGTGCCCGCGGCATCCAGCATGGCTTTGCCTTCCGTCTGGATATCGAGTGTGTTGTTCTTGCTGGAAAATTGCGCCAACTGATTTGCGGCATCGTCCAGATCTACCTTCGCAACCTTGAGGCGCTCCTCGAGAAATACGCGTTCGCGGTGGGCCGCAGATGTGGATAACTCGGCGACCAAAGAATTCAGCTCGTCGACATAGGCGTTCGCGATGTCCGCGGCGCGCTGCGGACTGCGATCGGTAACGCTTATGGAAATGATGCCGCTCTTCCTGTCCTCCGAAATCGCCGTGTTGTCATCGAGTTTCTTGCGGGTATCAACAAGGAGTTTTTTGCCGTAGAGGGCATAAACTTTCTGCAGATTGAACTGCTGAATGATGTGGTCCTGCGACGTTTCGCTCCGCAAGACGCCGATAAAGAGGGCGCCAGAGCTTTTCAGCCCAAGCAGATCGTTGGCAACCCCGGCCAAGCCAGCGCCGCCTTTCGCCGCCATGGCCGCCATCATGGCCATGCCAGATGTAGACTGCGTGTCGGGTGGCATGAGCTGCGCCGTGGAGGTGTAGGATTTCGGAATCAAGAATGCAACTAGCGTAGAGGCGACCAATCCGAGCGCAGCGACCCGAAGTAGCAATGGTCGACGATCCCATAGCAGACGCAGAACTTGTGCTTGTCGCTCTGCTCCATTGGCGGATTCCTGCTGCTCAAAATTATCCTGACCGTTAAGACCGGGATCGATAAGCTCCGGGCCGGCAATTGTTGGGGTTGGTTTGACACCAGTGCCGCTCATGGCTCGGCATCCTTCTCCGCTCTGTCGGTCCCCTGGTCCTGGGTTTTGTGGCTGGAGCGGAATGGCAAGGTTAAACCTTTTGGCTGATAGCTTACTCCAATCGTTGACGTCCAGTTCGTCTGCGCGGTTGGAGCAAGAATAGGCGCGAGCCACTTTTCGTATTGAACGGACGCGGAAACTTGCAGGTCATTGCGTACCCACCAATTTGCGCTGGCGAAAATGTCGTTTACAGTTTCTCCGCCGCGAATGAAGTCCGAGGCCACCTTGGCATGACGGTCGCCGACTTGGATATTGTTGCGTGAGCTGAACCAATACGTACTCCAGCCCTCAATTCCCTGCCCCTCTCTTCCAATCCAGCTTCCGATAATGTTCTTGTCGTTGGTGCTCAGGTCGTGATAGTAGCTGTCGTAATAGACGAATTGCCCCCCAACGCTGGAGGAAGGCGTGTTCGTAGCTACGCCTTCGATGTGAAGATCGAGTTTCGGCAAGGCAGGGAAGTGCGACAGGTAAATGCCCGGCTGCATCGCAGCTCTGCGAGGGGCGCTGATCGGCGAAACATCATCGGGCGATGCCGAGTCAGCGTAGAGCAGCAACCAGTTGCGCAGGAACGGAACACGATAGGAAAACTCGAAACCCGCGGTGCGTTTGCCGGGATTTTCATTGCATGCATAAAGATCCGATTCGTGAAAACTGAAATAGCTGTGGAGGAACGCTGACGCAGTCAATTGGCGCGGCGTACCGAAGGCGCAAAACTTTGTGGTGATGGGAACTTGCGGAATACCGGCGATGGCACCTCCACCCATTTCCGCCATGCGACTAAACGTAAGTTCGAGGTTCTTGGTCGGCTTCAAACTAATTTTTTCGCCGTGGAGAACTGGGCGAGGCGGGAAACTGTTGCCCGCCAACTGCCCCATGAAAGCGTCGATCTTCATAGGACCGAGATAGTGCAAAATCCAAGGGAGAGAAAAAGGAACAGTCCGCGTGATGCGGAACATATAGATAGGTTCAGCGTTGTCACTCACGAGGACGGCTCCGCCCTCACCCTGTCCCCACCAGAGGCTCTGTTTTCCGAAGGACAGATTCCAACCGCCAAGAGCGGTCGAGACGTACGTATCGAGGAGCCGAAACTGGTTCGTGACCGGAATGAGAGCAGCAGTTGTAACGGGATTGTTGTCAATCGATGCAATCAGATTCTGGATGGGTTGAGAGAAGCCCGGAGCGGCGGGAGCATGCTGATATTCGCCGCGCACGTAAATGGCATAGCGGCCGTCCGCAGCCCAAGCCGAGAAGCCGTCGTCGCTGTTAAAGCCTTGCTGATAGGGACGGCCGAAATTATTGATGATGGTTTGGCCGAAGTGATAGCTGTCGTTGAGCGGCTGGCCAACGATTTGAGTCGAAGTAGTGTAGAGCGATTCCAACTTGGCAGCGTTCTCACCGCCGTTCTGGATAGCCTCCAGATCGGAGTGCAATTCCGCGTAAAGCGTTTCGTAGAGCCGCTCCTCGGAAGTGGCTGGATCGGCACCCTCAAGACGGTCGCCGGCCTCCTGGACGAGGCGGGCGCACTCGACGCGCGTCCAGGGACGCGAGCCGAGGAACATCGAGTCGATGAAGCCTTCAGCGGCGAGGCGTTGGATGGCGGGATAAATCCAGCTATCGAGAGGAACAAACGGAGAAGCCGGAGTGCTTGGAGGAGCGCTCTTGAGATCGCGCACGACGGAACTGAGCGAGCGCCAGGCTTCGCCGCCGAGTTCGGGATCGTGGCGGCGGCTATACACATCCTGGGCGACGAGATTGCCGATGACACTGCCCACAAAAACGTCCGAAGGAAAATGCTGGCGGGCGCGAACGCGCGAAAAATCAATGAACGCGGCTAAACCGTACGCCGCGATTTTGCTAAGCGGCCCGGGATATTCGTGGGCGATGACGCCGGCGACCGACCAAGCCGCCGCGGCGTGTTCGGAAGGAAAGGAAGTGCCGCCCTGGAAAAAAGAGCCGTTGCCGTTGTCCTGGAAGGGGCGTTCACGGCCTAGCGAGTATTTGAGGCTCTCGACGGCAACAAGACTGCTCACCGCTGCTTCGCCAGCGAGAAATCCCGTTTCCGTCCAATGGGAGTTGTGCTTCACATGGCCGAGGAGCCACAGGCCACCGGCGCCGCCGATGAGCGCGCCAATCCCGGCGTTCGAAGCGGTGTTGTAGTGGCTGATGGTGCTGGGAGCGTGAGAGAGATGCCGGCTGAAGGTAGCGTCGGTAGCGAAGAAGCCGGCAGCAATGCCGCCAAGAGGAACAAGCCACTGCGCGTCCGAGAACCGGACTTTTGCCGGGCTGGTCCAGATCTGCTTCTGATCGGTCAAGAAATCCTCTGCTAGTCCCTTAATTCCGGAATGCGAAGTGCCATTGGGATCGGAATCCGGAGAATCGGCGCTGGGGTCCGGGGATTTGGTTTTGTTCTCCTTCTTTTGAGATTGCGAACCAGCGGCAGAACTGTTTTGCTGCGCAGACTGCCGCGGAGTTGCGTGACAGCACGTAACGGCCCCCATCATCATACCCAAAGTCAAACCCCAACCTCTAACTGCGGTCCCCAGGCGCATCGAGCAAGTTCCTCGTCACGGGTGGATATAGGCCACGGCCAGAGCCACGGACGCAGCCACCTGTACCGATTGCATGAGCACCTGCCAATTTCTGCCGCCAATCTTCGGCGCCTTTTCCGGAACGATGATCGAATCACCCGGTCTTAATACCGCACTGAGCGGATCCCCGGAGAACCAGCCGCTGTTGCCGTTTTTCGCGGCAACTACCGAGCCATCCGCGCGAATGACGAAGACGCCTTTCTTGTCCGCGAGCGGCGTCAAACCGCCGGCCTGCCCCAAGTACCATTTGGCGCTTTGACCCTTGCGGTAGCTGATGGCCGTCGCGTTGAACACCTGACCTGTGACCGTGATGTAGTCCGCCTCTTTGGGGATGATCAGGACGTCGCCATCCCGAAAGGGCACGTCGGCGTCCGTGTTTCGCCAGGCCTTGATGTCGGATTTGACGTGAATGACAACGCGGCCAATGGGCGGGGTTGCCTCGAGTTGGGTAAGTGCCGTTTCGCTCTGCGCGATGGCCGTCAACTTGGCGTTCTTCTGATCGGTCTCGGTTTCGGGTAGCGCCCTGAGCGCCGCCTGCTCGGCCTTCATACGCTGGACGAGTTCGAGATGTGTTGTCATTTCGAGGTCGCGCACTTCACGCCGCATTAGAACGGCGCCGTACGGGTAAGCTTGCGAACTGAAACCGCCGGCGCGGAGCAGAACAGAGCTGAGGCGCTCTCCCGGGCGGATGCCGTAAGTGCCGGGATGCTGCACTTCACCTTTCAGGGTGACCATGGCGCCAATGTCGTTCCATCCGGGACTTTGGCGGATGGTGAGCACGTCGCCATCGCGCAAGGGGATGTCTTCGTTGGCATCTCCGGACAGGGCGGCGGCGAGCTTGACGTCCACGCTTTTCGTGATGGGATGCGAAGCATCGCCATCCGCATGGCTAGTGAGGTCAGCAACTTCAGAGTCGGCGCTGCGTTTCAGTCCGCCGGCAACGCGAATCAAATCTTCGACGTGCATGTTGGCGGTGAGGGGATAGCGGCCGGGCTTGGCCACTTCTCCTTTTACATAGACGGTCGGAGGGTCGACGCGGGCGGAATTGCGATGGACAAGCAGGCGGTCGCGTGGTTGGAGAATCAGGTTGTCCAGCGGATTGCCAGCCAGAGCACGGCCCAGATTGACGCTGAGAATCTTCATGCTGCCGTCCGCTTCGGTGCGAAAGAGTTGTGCGGAATCGAGCGAGGCATCCGGGAGAACGCCGCCGGCCAAGTAAATCGCGTCGCGCAGGTGCGATTGGCCGGAAGTGCGGTAGCTTCCGGGCGCGCGCACCTCGCCGCCGACCCAAACCGAGGGTGGCTGCTCGAAATCGAAACGGCTGAAAATACGGACGGTATCGAGGGGTTGAAGCTTCGGAGCCGCCGCAGGGTCCTTCAGGGCGGCAGTGAGATCAAAACTCTCGACACTCGGATGAAAGTCGGGCGCATTGAGGCGGACGATTTCGGCATAGCGGCCGGCGGGCTCGGGCAGGAGATCGGCATACGAGCTGATGACATCCGTGAGTTTCATGCCCTCGTGATAGGAGTAGCGGCCGGGCCGGAGGACATGCCCTTGGAGATAGATCGCGCTTTCGTTATAGGGCGCGATGGGAAAAACGTGAATCTGGTCGCCATCCTGAATCTTGAAGGCGCCCAACTGTTTTGTGATGGCGTCGGAGTCACTGCCGGGCGACACGTTGACGTTCAACATGGTGCGCTTTTCGTGCGCTTCGAGGCGCTGCACTTCGATGTGCTGCAGCGCAGCGGCGGGCAAGATGCCGCCGGCCAAGTCCAGAGCATCGGCCAAGGAGGACTCGCTGCGCAGTTCGTAGATGGCGGGGCGGCGAACCATGCCGGTGACAGTCACTTGCGCGCCGACCGAAGGAACGAGAAGCGAGTCGCCGTTTTCGAGGTGTTGCAGGTCCGAGCCGACGCCGTGGAGGAGCAGATCGTAGGCGTCCACTTCCTCGATCATTTGTTTGCCGCGAAAATGCTGGAGCTTGCGCAAGGAGCCGCGAGGCGTGATGCCACCAGCGGCAATGAGGGCGTTCAGCGGGGTGGATAAAGAGCTGATGTCGTAAGCGCCTGGCTCGGCGACTTCACCAACCACGTAAATGCGAATGGTGCGCAGCCGGGAGAGCGAGACGTCAGCGGAAGTGTCACGAAACTGCGTGCGTAGTGCTTGTTGGACGGCTTGCTGGGTGTCGCCGAGGGTATGACCACTCACGAGCAGCGGCCCCGCTTCGGGAAGCGTGATGCGTCCTTCGCGATCGACGATGCGCACGAAGCGCTGCGAGACGCCACCCCAGAGGTTGATGGACAGGCCGTCGCCGGGTCCGACGACGTAGTCCGGCCCGACCGGGATGTCCATGGGAATGGCGTTGGTATCGCGGGTGCCGTTGCGGAGGATGTCCAAGCCGAAGCGTTGCGGTTCACGATCGCGCGAGGCCGCTTGCACGTACATATCGTAGAGCGAAGGAATGTCCGCGTAGGGATTGCGCTTGCGGACCATGGTGACCGGCGCAAGATCCATGTCCCGTTCTGCGGAGGTTTCGCGACTGGACGCCGCGCGACCGCTGCGGCCGCTTTCGCGGGCACCGGGCATGACGGTGTCGCCGCGATTGCCGGCATTGGATGAGGGAGAGTTATCCAGGTCATTCGAACGTGGCGCGTTCACTACGCCATCCATAGCGCCGGGCGGGGTCGCGCCAGACAAAGCATCCTGCGGGCGCCGCGCCGGATTGGAAGCCATCGTAAGAGTCACGTCGCTGGCACCGCCGGAATACGCCTGCGCGTCGGAGGACTCTGGCGACTGGTTGAGTCCCGCTCGAAGGACAGGCGCTGCGTTAGGAAGCGCAGGAGCACCGGGAAGGTTGGGTTCGCTGTCAGGAGTCCCTTCCTGGCGGGACACGCCACGAGGGCCGCGAGTCGACGAACCTTGCGCGCAGGTCCGCGGGTCTTGCGAATCACAGTCGGCGCGTTGCAGTCCCTGCTCGCCGTTGGCCGTCCCGAAAGGCTTAAGAGCCTCCGAATCTTCTTGCGCTTCGGTCTGCACTAACCGCCGCGCACGCTCTTTGAGAATGAGGTCTTGCTGCTCGTATGCGAGGGCGCGCGCTCTACCAGCCTCCGAGTCCGGATTAACGATGGGAAGCAGGTATCCGTACCGCTGGGCCAAACGAGTGGCGACAGAGCGGAAGGTGAGATCGTGCTCGAGGCGGTCAAAAATCGCGTCATCGGTGAGGGCGGAATCTTCGACGATCTGGTCGTTATCGGTAGCTTCTTTGGCGACCCAACGTTTCAGTTCCACCATGAGCCCGACGTCTTTGACGAGAACCTCGCGAAGCTGGGCGGCGGAGGCGGCCACTTTGTCGAGGTTTTCTTTTGCAAAGGTGGGAACGGGAGGAATGCCGTACTCGCTCTGCCGCTGATCCACGGGGCGCTGCTGCCTATCTTCCTGCTGCCGAGCAAAAACCGGGGTGCAAAAAACGAGCATCACGGCTAAAAGAAGAGAATTTCGTGGACGTTGTTCTAAATGCGACATAAACTTTCCCGCAATTCTCGCTGCAAAGTGTTCAGTTTCTTTCATTGGCGACCAATTTCTTTCGCATCGCAGTGAGCATGGCTTCTTCGGATGCTTCGATGCTGTTGGAGTGAATTTCGAGGGAAGCCCAGTAGCAGACGATATAATTAGTTTCCTGGGCAACGGCGATGACCTGGACACCGGGGTGCTCGCGAAGCAAGACGTCGCAGATGTGCGGGCGGCGGCCGGGATGCTCCAGGGCAATGACCACCACATCCGGCAACGTCTTCGTAACCGTTTCGGAGATTTCTGCTTCGTCGGCCACCTCGCCGACGATTTCGATGTCTGGTTGGTCGGCAAAGGTCGTGAGCAGGCTGTCACGCATCAGGCGGGGGCGATTGGCAACGAGCACACGAATGGATTTTTCCATGGCAAACTCCGTGACCGAGGAGTGTAGGGTGGCAGAGGGGTTCGGGTAAGGACCAAAAAGCATCTAGAGGAAGCACCCCTAGCATCAAACGTCCATACCAAGGAACATCGGTACGCCTACCAAGGTCTAACCCATGCGGACCCACAAAGTGCTAGGTACTGAGGCGGGTGGGGGCAGGAAGAGAGGATACGGTAAAATTTACATACTGAGAAGAATCAATATTTTTTCTGTGGGTGATTAAAGGTATTTTAATGGGTTCTTGTTGACATATATCAGAGTTACAGTTTACCTTTGGCCAGTGGATTTTGGCGACGCGGGTTGGGTCGCTAGTACACGTACAATACAAAAAAGTCGGTTGTCGTGATCGGACTTGGAATGAACGACTGTCCTCGCAATTCCTGCATCCGCACCTTTCTGTTGATTCAAAACCGTCTTTTGCGCGAATCGCTGGTTCGACTTTTCCGCAAGCGGCCGGACTTGGTGGTCACTGGCGGGCTGTCGCCTGCGGACGAAGTATCCCTGAGCGTCCTGCAAAATGGATGTGACGTCCTGCTGGGCGACTATTTTGTTTTGGGCCGACTGAGCGGATGTGGAGCTGTGAATGGCGAGTGGGCCGCCGGCGCAAAAGTGATCCTCATCGGCATGGAAGCAGACGAGGAGCAGTTCATGGCGGCGGTGCGCGCCGGGGCCAGCGGGTACTTATTGCAAGACGCGTCTGCCTCGGATGTGGTCACGGCGGTGCGATCAGTTTTTCGCGGAGAGGCAGTGTGCCCGCCGCAATTGTGCTCGACGCTATTCCGATTCGTTGCCCAGATGGCGAGGGACGCCTCTGGACAAAATGCAAGCACAAAGCCCGATCTCACAGTTCGCCAACAGCAATTGATGAACTTGGTGGCCAAAGGGCTGACGAACAAGGAGATTGCGTCGCACTTAAATCTCTCTGAGTTCACAGTGCGCAATCACATTCATCGCATTTTGAAGCAGGTGGATGCGGAGAGCCGCGGCGAAGCGGTCGAGACGATTCGAGCCTTCGGCTATACCATCAGCGCGTAAGTCAGGCTGACCGGCCTGGAATTCCTTCACTAATTCTGAAGCTTGAAAATTAAGGAATGCGCGAGCCTCCTTCGGCGCGTGTATTCATGGGGAGGAGTTTGCGCTGCATCTATTTGCGTTCGTTTAGGTTTGTTGTGAGGCGCTGGCGAGCGGTTCGGCCTGGCGATGCCTGCGAGCACCTTGTCGGCGCAACAAGAACGCGCTGAGGCCCGCGAGCAAGCCGCCGGCGATGACGATGCCTTCCGAAGCGATGCCCGTCGCGAGAACCTGAGCGGCCGGCGCACCAAAGGGCACCAGGAGCGCGACCATCGCTGCCTCGCGAACGCCGATGCCGCCTTGCGTAATCGGGAGAACCGCCGCCATTTTGGAAAGGGGCCACGCAAAGAGCCACACACGCAAAGGCAGATGCAACCCGCAAGCGATGCCGAGAAGCATGGTGATGGAGAGAAAAGTGCCCTGGACGCAGATTCCGAGCAACCAGGAGAGCAGAAGACGCCCCGGATGCCTTGCGACTTCGCGGATGGCACGGCGCACCTGAACCAATCGCCGGCGAAGCCGAATGGCTCGTCCGCGCAGAAGCGGCCGCAGCGCCGCCAGCGAAAGGAGCAGCAATACTCCTGCGATGGCGATGATCAGGAGCAGACGGCGCGCCGAAGGCAGGATCAAACTGGGCGCAGAACCGGCGAGCAAACTCATTCCGGAAAAAGCCAAAGCAAGTTGCGCACCCATAT
>Ga0335079_10001011_pt1 | contig 31916 bp, 31 predicted proteins | sample Lox_Sample_33_FD_206719 | JGI IMG/M metagenome (GOLD analysis project Ga0335079, IMG submission 206719) | Soil microbial communities from Loxahatchee National Wildlife Refuge, Florida, United States - Lox_Sample_3.3 | ecosystem: Environmental > Terrestrial > Soil > Wetlands | place: USA...
CACCGCGCGAATCCTCGCCTGCCAGAGCAGCGCCACGCGATCCGCGACTCGGAACGACCCCCGCACGTCGTGCGACACGACCACGCTCGTCACCCCGAGCTCGCTCTGCAGCCGCTCGATCAAGGCATCGATCACATCGGCGTTCATGGGATCGAGCCCGGAAGTCGGCTCGTCATACAGCAGGTACTTGGGCCTTCCCGCGATCGCGCGGGCGATTCCCACGCGTTTGCGCATGCCCCCTGACAGCTCCACCGGAAACTTCTGTGCGACGTCCGGTGCGAGGTTCACGAGGCGAAGACACTCCCGAACCCGTTCGGTGCAGTACGTGTCATCGCGATACAGCTTGTCGTCGGTGACTCCCAGGCGGATGTTCTCGAACACGCTCATCGAATCGAACAGCGCGCCATTCTGGAACACGTACCCGATTCGACTCCGTAACTCCGCCAATTCCTGCCGCTTGAGGAGCGGAACGTGGAGGCCGTCGACCACCACATCCCCCGAGTCCGGCCGGATCAGGCCGATGATCGTCTTGAGGGTCACGCTCTTCCCGACCCCGGACGGTCCGAGCAGCGCCACCGTCTCTCCGTCCTGAACGCTCAAGCTCACGTGGTCCAGGACAACGTTGGTCGCGAACCGCTTCGAGACGTCCCGCAGCTCGATCATTGCCGGAGCAAGAGCTGGGCGAGCAGCGTGTCGAGGAAGAGAATCGTGACCGAAGCCGCCACGACGGCAACGGTCGTGGAGCGCCCTACTCCCTCGGCTCCCTGCTGCGTGTTGTACCCGATGTAGCACGGAATCAAGGTCACCGCGGCCGCGAAGAAGAACGCCTTGATCATCGAGTACCAGAGATCGAACGGACGGAAATAATAGCGCGCGCCGTAGATGAAATCCGCATTGGTAATGCCGATGGAAGATTTGAGCGCGATCCAGCCCGAGAGGAATCCGATGACGTTGGCGAACATTGTGAGCGCCGGGATGACGAGCAAGCCGGCGATCACCCGTGGCAAGATCAAATGACTCACGGGTGAGCGGCCGAGACTTTCGAGCGCGTCGATCTGTTCGGTCACGCGCATCGATCCGAGCTCCGCGGCATACCGCGCGCCGATCCGGCCGGCGAGGATCAGGCCCGTGAGCACCGGTCCCAGCTCGAGAATGATCGACTCGACGATGACCGTGCCGTAGATGTACAGGGGAACCGAGCCCGTAAACTGATAACCGGCCTGCAGGCTCGTCACGGCGCCGGCGAATCCGGCCACGAGCAGCACGATCGGAAGGCTGCCGTATCCGATCGTCATCGCCTGCTCGAAGGCGCGTGGCACGTAAATCCGCCACTCACCCAGCCCGCGAAACATGTCGGCGACGAGAAACGTGAATCGGCCCACATGGCCCGCCGCACGGAGAGTCCACCGCCCGACGAGCCGCCGTAAGTCCAGCGTGTTCTCTGCCGCCTGCGCCATGGCATGTATCTTGGGTACCCATGTCACGTAAGTCCACCCCTGACCACCGGGAGAGCGGGAAGGGGGAAGCGGGAAGAGTGCTGCGGTTTCGACGGAAGCTGCTTCGATGGTACGCCAAATCCGCACGCGATCTACCGTGGCGGCAAACTCGTGATCCGTATCGTGTGCTCGTCTCCGAAATCATGCTGCAGCAGACGCAGGTGAACCGGGTCGCGGAATACTATCCCCGCTTTCTCGCGGAATTCCCCGACCTCGAGACGCTGGCGGCAGCTCCCGCGCGGGCGGTCCGGGAGGCGTGGGATGGGTTGGGATACTACGCGCGCGCGCGCAATCTCCATTCGCTCGCGAAGACCGTTGTGGAGCGGGGCGTTCCCGAGAACGGCGCTGCCGGCGATCGCGGTCGACTGCCCGAGACTCCAGCCGAACTAATCGAGCTCCCGGGAATCGGTCGCTACACTGCGGGCGCGATCGCGAGCTTCGCGTACGAGAAACCCGTGCCGGCGGTCGATACCAACGTCGCTCGGGTGATTCGCCGGGTGTTTTTCGGGGAACGCCTCACCGGGGAACGAACCACCGCCAAACACCGCATTCCCGATCGCCTCATTTGGGAAACCGCAACCCGGCTCGTTCCCAGGAATGGGAAACGAGCGTGGAAGTTCAATCAGGCGGTGATGGAGCTTGGGGCGGTGGTATGCAGGGCCCGGGGGCCGAAGTGCGCACAGTGCCCGGTGCTACAGGAGTGCACGACCGGCAGGAAACGGCCCCCACCTACCAGGACTTAGTATCTCCCAAGCGTAGCAGCGAACAGCGCGATCAGCCCCAAGGAGCCGGCGACCGTAGCAGCGATGATCTGTCGTTTCCTCAGTGCATGGAACCGCTCGGGCATCTCTCCCCTCGGATCGACTTCCAATCGTGCCAGCCGCGTCGCCGTCGGCATGCTGATGGTCACCGCCGCGATCGCCCCCAGCAATCCCGCTCCCATCATGACGTTCAACCATGCCGGGACATCGCCGCCCGAGTGCATGTACGGACCGGACAACAGGAGCAGCACTCCGGACAGCACCACGCCGACCGCCCCGGGCCCGACAAGCAGCCGTTGTATCGCGCCGATGAGTCGATATGCTTTGAGGCGCTCCGCCGGCGCATAACGCTTCGCATTCACGCCAGCGACCATCGTCGCGATACCGCCGCCGAGCCACAGCGTGAAACCCAGGAAATGGATCAGGAGCCACAGCCCGTACATCCAAACCTCCCGCGCTTGGTTAGGTGCTAGCCGGCGATCGTCGCCGGAACCGGCTGTCTGCCTTCGAATCCATCCTCGAGCTCGTGCCAGTGCTCGATGCGCTCCTCACCGACCTTCCAGCACCAGAAGACTTCGCGACCGTCCAGCAGCGTGTAAAAATCCACGAGCCCCTGCTCGAATCCCTTGAAGATGCAACCGATCTGCTCGAGCTCCTCCAGAAACTCGTTGATTTCACGCGCCACCAGCTCGATTTGCCGGTGCAACTCGAGCTGCTCGGCCGATTCACCCTGCTCCGGGCGCGATTGCGCCGCGGCGTATTCGTAGCGGTACACGAGCTCCCGCCACTTGGGATACAGGCTCGTGATATCGGCGACGATGCGCCGCACCAGCGGCAGCGTCCGGTTGGCTTCTGACAGCGTGAAGTACTTGCGTGCCATCAAGTATCCTAGGCGCGACTCTCTACGGTACGGAGCTGCCGCTTTGCGGCCCGGTACCCGGCCTCGAAGTACCGCCCCGATTGCCCGACCGCGAACGTCGCTTCCCGCTCCGCCACCGCTCTGACAACGACGAGGGGACACGCATTCGCGGGCCATTCGCGTATCTCGCGCTCGGTTTGAGCCGCCATCATGACGCGAATCGCTTCCCCGTGGGCGCGAATGAGCGCCGGCACGGCGCGCGAGGGTCGCGTGTCGGGCGGCACGCTCTCATCGAATCCCGGTCCCACGTCGACCGCAATCACCCGATCCGCGGAAACTGCGGCGGCCACTCGAAGCGGAAGCACGCTCCGGAGCCCGCCGTCGGCCAGCCGCCGGCCGTTGATCCGCGCCGGGACGAAGTACAGCGGCAACGCGCACGACGCATACAACGCATCGCGCAGCGGGACGTCTGGGCCGTTCGCATCCGGGCCGAACAGAATCAATTCTCCCGAATCCAGATCGGTTGCCGTTACGGTCAGGGGAATCGCGAGCTGCCCGAAGCGGTCCGCGGGCACGAAGCGAGCGATCGTCGCCTCGAGCGCCGAGCGCTTGAGAATGCTTTGCGCAAAGACGCCACGGAGCAACGCGAGAACGTCGAGCGAGGCGACGTCTTTCGCGACCAGAGACCCGGCAACCCCGAGCACGGCGTCGGCGGTCTGGCCCGCCGCGAACGCCGCCCCCATGACGGCGCCCATCGACGTGCCGACGATGTGAACGACTTCGACCCCCTCTTCCTCGAGCGCCTTCCACACCCCGGCGTGCGCGATGGCCTTTGCCCCACCCCCACCGAGCACCACCACCGCTTTCATCTCCGCCGTCCGCGCGCTATTCACCGTGCCCCTGATCGTAGCGCCGATCCATGACCCGCGATGCCCGCCGCTTCGCCGCCCGCTCATAACGGCGCTTTTCGTCCGGCGTTTCGGGAACGATCGCTGGTACGGCAGTTGGCTCACCGCGTTCATCGAGCGCGACAAACGTGAGATAGCACGAGTTCGTGTGCCGCCGTTCGCCGGTGAGCACGTTCTCCGCGATCACCTTGACGCCGACTTCCATGGACGTGCGGCCCGTGAAATTGACCCGGGCCATGGCCGTCACGAGCTCCGAAACTCGAATCGGCTCGCGGAAGTTGACCTTGTCCACCGACACCGTGACGCATTGACGTCGAGCGTGCCGGATCGCCGCGACTGCCGCCACGCGATCGACGAGTGAGAGAATCACGCCGCCGAACACGTTGCCCATGGCATTGGCGTGTTGCGGCGTCATGAGCTCGGTCATCACGGCCTCGGATTCGCGCGGGTCGCGTCCCTGCATCGTTCCGACAAACTACACGGTTTCGCAATTCGTGCGTTAGCTTAGGCCCGCTCATGAAACGCATCCGGTTTCCGCACCCGCTCACGCTGCTCGTCGCCTGCATCGCCGTTGCGGCCGCGCTGAGTTATGTGCTGCCGTCCGGCGAGTACAACCGCGTCTCCGATCCCGCGACAGGACGGCAGGTCGTCGTGGCGGGCACGTTTCATCGTGTCCCGCAGTCTCCCGTCGGATTTTTCCAGGCGCTCGTCGACGTCCCCCGGGGGATGGCCGATGCCGCGTCCGTAATCTTCCTCGTGTTTCTGGCGGGCGGGGCATTCACGGTTGTCGACCGCACGGGCGTGCTCCAGGCCGGAGTCGATTCCCTCGCCAGCGCGCTCGAGCGGCGGGAGTCGCTCGTGATTCCCGTCGTGGGGATCGCCTTTGCCACGGCTGGAGCGCTCGAGAACACGCAGGAAGAGATCATCGCGCTCGTTCCGGCATTGCTCCTGCTCACGCGCCGCGTGGGCTTCGACCCGCTCGTGGCGATTGCGATGAGCATCGGCTCGGCGTCGGTGGGCGCCGCGTTCAGTCCGATCAATCCGTTCCAGGTGGGTATCGCGCAGAAGCTCGCGCAACTTCCGCTGCTCTCGGGAGCCGCCTTCCGAATCGCGTTTCTCGCGGTCGCGGTCGCCATCTGGATCGGCGGCACGCTCCGCTACGCCCGCCGCACCCGGGCGGCGCCATCCGCCGGACCACCGGCAACGGAACGGGGGCAGCCGCTCTCGGGAATACGCCAGGCCGTCGTTCTGCTCACCGTGGTGGCCGGCTTCGCCGCCTTCGTGTGGGGCGTCATGCGACTCGGGTGGGACTTCGATCAGATGTCGGCCGTGTTCTTCGTGATGGGTATTGCCGCCGGCCTGATCGGCGGCCTCGGCTTCGAAGGCACGGCGGCCGGATTCGTCGACGGGTTCGCGTCGATGGCATTCGCGGCAATGCTGATCGGGTTCGCGCGCGCGGTGTACGTCGTGCTCGCCGACGGGCACATCATCGACACCATCGTGAACGGCTTGTTCGCACCGATCGCGCATCTCCCCGTCGCGCTGTCTGCGGTAGGCATGATGGCGGTGCAGACGGTCATTCATTTCCCGGTGCCGAGCGTCAGCGGCCAGGCCGTCCTCACCCTCCCGATCCTCGTGCCGTTGTCGGATCTGCTCGGCTTGTCACGACAGGTGACTGTCCTGTCATATCAGTACGGCGCGGGACTGTGCGAGCTCCTCACCCCCACGAACGGCGCACTCATGGCGATCGTCGCCGCCACCGGTGTGCGATACGAGCGCTGGCTCCGGTTCGCGGTCCCGCTCTGGGCCACGCTTGCGGCCCTCGGCGTGGTGGGCGTCGGCGTGGCAATTTCCATTGGACTAAGGTGACGGGATCGGAGGCCTCGGAACCGAGTCACCGCAGGTACATCTTTTTGGCTTGCCCTCTGACAGGAGCAGCCATGTTCCGTACATCGGTACTCGTCTCACTTGGTATTCTCGCCATCGCATCACATCTGCCCGCGCAGCAGAAAGCGTTGCCGGGTGACCGCGTACGCGTGTTCGTTCGAAATCGCCCTGACACAGTTTTGGGACGCATCAGCAACGTCACTCAGGATTCGGTCATTCTGACGGCGTACGGATATCGGCACGCCGTCGCCCGGTCCGACGTTACCCGCGTGGACATCAGCCGCGGCAGCAAGTCACACGTGAAGACGGGGGCGCTCACCGGGGCGGCGCTCGGACTCATCGGCGGGGGCATCGGGGGAGGCGTGAATCATTCCAACTGCGATTCCGACTGCTTCTTCGCAAGCTCAGGAGGCGCGATTGTCGCGACCGGCTTGCTGTTCGGAACGGCGGGTGCGGCCGCCGGAGGCTTGATCGGAGCGATGTTCGGCCACGAGGTTTGGGAACCAGCGACATTTTGAAGCCGCACGCGGCAGCCCTCCTCTTCGTTGTTTCCTTCGCGACGCCGGCTCAACTTCCGGCGCAACGAAAAGTTGCCGCTGGCGACCGTGTTTGCGTGATCCGTCGAAGCCGCAACGACTCGCTGTTTGGGCGCGTCACAAGTGTGACGAGCGATAGTCTCATTTTGGCGGCGTATGGCCGTCGCACCGCGCTGGCAAAGCGGGATATCGATCACGTCGACATCAGCAAGGGACACAAATCGTACATTCAAACCGGAGCATTGGTTGGACTCACCGCGGGAGCTATGGGGGGAGGCATTGCGGGGGCAGTAAACCACTCCAACTGCGATTCCAATTGCTTCACCAGCGCCGCCGGAGACATTCTGACGGGCGCGCTCATTGTGGGAGTGGCGGGGGCTGTCGTCGGTGGGGCGATCGGGGCGTTGCTCGCCCACGAAGGATGGCAACGGGCGGCGTTGTAGGAAGTCCGCTTCCGCTAGTAGTCTACCGGCCTGAGGTAGAACTCGCCGATCGCGGTTTGTGACATCACCGCGACTGTCGGGAGCCTCCGCTTCCAGTGCGACGATTCGAGCCGCTTGCGCACGAGCTCCACTTCAGCCGGCGTAAAGCCCCGCACGGCAATTTCCTCGGGTTTCAACCCACGTAGCAGATGGTAGAGAATCAAATCCGCTTTGCGATAGGAAATCCCGAAATCACCCTCATCCGTCTGCCCCTGTATCAGATCGGCAGTCGCCGGTTTCTGGATGATGACTTCCGGCACGCCGACATGGCGCGCCAGCTCCCAGACCTGTGTTTTGAATAGATCGCCCAACGGGTTCACGGGCGGCGCGTCATCGGCATGCCACGTGAAATAGCCGAGCAGGCGCTCGGACTTGTTACCGGTGCCGAGCGGCAGAGCGTCGAGCTTGGCGGACTGATCGAACAGCACGATCATGCGCTCTCGAGCCATGACGTTGCCCTTCCGCGCCGGCGAGACTTCTCCCTCCCCTCCCGATTGCCTCAGGTACCCGTCCACGGCTTCGCTGATGTCCACGGTCAAGCACTGGATTCCGAGCTGCTGGATCACGAGCTGCGCATGGTCCAAACTCTCGCGGCTGGACGTTCGATACGGCATGCGGACGCCAAACACGTTTTCCGGACCGAGCGCTCGGGCGGCGAGAAATGCAGTCAGGGCGGAGTCGACCCCGCCCGAGAGCCCCACGATTCCCTTCTTGAATCCGCGCCGCTCGACCACCTCGTCGCGCAGGAAGCTCACGAGCCAGCGCTGCGCGAGTTCGGCATCGACGTGGAGCGGGTCTCCGGCGTCCTCGGCGTGCCCCGTGATTGCGACGGGGGAGGCGGGCAGGGGAATGGGAGAAGCGGGAGACGGTTGCTCCGGCGCGGCAGGATCGAACTTTACCGTCCGTGCCTGCCCCTTTCCCCGTCCCGCTTCCCGCTTCCCCAGATTTTTGACCAGATGTGGCAACACTGTCTCGAGATCCGCGAGCAGCGGCGCATCCGCTCTCGCGCGGGTAATCTCATCGAGATTCACGTCGACCGTCAGAATCGACTCGTCGAACAACGCACCGCGCTGCACGATCTCGCCCCACGGATCAACGACCATGGATCCCCCAGCGAACCCCTTCCCGCCTTCGAAGCCCACGAGGCTCGCGTAGGCAACGTAGAGTCCGTGCTCCTCGGCCATTGCCCGAAGCGTGCGTTCCCAACGCAGCACACTCGTGGGCAAACGGATTCCGCCCTCGTCGGTGCCCTCCGTCATCGCGGCCTTCGGCCCCGTCCCCCGGGCCGGCGATGCACTCGGCAACAGAATGAGCTGCGCGCCATCGAGTGCCGCGATCGTTGCCGAAATGGAATGCCACGCGTCCTCGCAGATCAGGATCGCGGCTCGTCCCCACCGCGTATCGAACGCGCGAATCTCGAGCCCGCGCTCCACGAATCGCCCTTCATCGAAGACCCCGTACGTCGGGAGAAAAACCTTGCGGTGGATGTGGTGGATCGACGCACCACGCCGCACCGCCCGGGGGTCGGCCACGCCGAGGGAGGCGTAGAGGCAGGAGTTGTAGTAGCGGTTCTGAAATACCTCGTAGAATCCCACCGCTACGTCGATGGGACGACCCTGGTAGCGGGCACTCAGATCACGCAACAGCGTGCCAGCCGTGACGGCCACCTCGCGGACGCCACCTTCGACGAAATACCCGGAGGTAGCGGTCTCGGGAAAAACGACCAGATCTGCCGGCGGTTCGAGTTCCGCCACTTGAGTGATCACGCCAGCGATCCGCTCGAGATTCGCCGCGTATTCTCCCTTGCGGGGCTTGATTTGCGCGATCGCGAGCCGGGGCATGGCGACAAAGATAGATGGCCCCGCCGGCTCGTGCCGCCGTTGCGGCCGCGGAACCCGGGCGTAGCTTTGGTCAGGCGATGGAGTTCGCCTCGAGCGCCCCGCACGGGCTGATGACTCCTACCGGCAGACCTCGTAACCAGGAAGGAGTCATTTTTGTTGATCGGCTACATCGTGATTGCGGGAATACTGGGGACGCTTGCTCGCTTCTATCTGCAGGGTTGGGTCCAGCAACGCTCGGGGTTTGTGGTCTTCCCTATCGGGACCCTGGGCATCAATCTGATCGGCTCGTTCATCATCGGCCTTGTCATGCGCCTCGCGACGGGGACGACCCTCATTTCTCCTGATATGCGCAGCGCGCTCACGATCGGCTTTTGCGGCGCGTTCACTACGATGAGCACTTTCAGTTACGAAACGATGAAGATGCTCGCGGACGGAGAATACTGGCTTGCCGGTCTCTATATGGCCGGCACCGTCATTGGTGGGATCGGCGCCGTGATCGCCGGGACCGGGCTCGCCGGACGAATGCTGTGAAAAAGGGAGATAGCCCGATGTCTCATCACCGCTTCAAGGGCGAACGCACGTTGATGCGAATCTTCATCGGTGAGAACGACAGGCACGAGGGCCAGCCTCTGTATGAGGCGCTGCTCAAGACCTTCAGGGAAAAGGGGCTCGCGGGAGCCACGGTGCTCCGGGGAGTCGCGGGCTTCGGAGCGAGCAGCCGGATTCACACGGACAAGATTCTGCGACTCTCGCTCGACTTGCCGCTCATCATCGAGATCGTCGAGACCGAGGAGGCGATCCAGACCATTCTTCCCGACCTCGATCGGATGATCGGGGGTGGCTTGATCACCCTCGAGCGCGCGCGCGTCATCATGTATCGGCCGGCGAACGTGCGCGAGAGCGAGCGTGAGCTGCATCGGATCGAGGACCTCGAACCTGAATAAAAAGGAGACGGCGAACGAGCCGTCTCCTTTGAGTGATTCGTCTAACCTGGTCGTTACCGCCTGCCGCCGCGGCCCCCACCGCCCCCACCTCCACGGCTTCCGACCGCAGCCCGGGAGCCAAAACCACCGCCGAAACTGCCGCGACTGACGCCGCGGGATCCGCTGCCACCGCCAAAGCCCCCCGCCGAGCGCTGTGCAAACCCGCCGACGCGATAGCTCGGGCTGCCGCTCGAAACGCGTCCACCGCGACTCGGAACGTTGGGCGAGAAACCGCCCCAGCCACCGCTCCCACGACTCAGCCGGTTCGCGCCTCCGTAGTTACTGAACGAGCGAGGCGTGTAACTCGCTCCGCCGCGACGCAATCCAGCGGAGCCGGCTCCGCCGCCCTGGCCGAACGACCTGTCGCTGGGACGAATGTTGGGACGGGCATACGCCGCGTTGGGCCGCGCGTACGACACATTGGGACGCGCGTACGAGCGAGAGCCGCTAACCGACGCGCCGTTCGCAGACCGCGAGTAGCCGGCGTTCGCCGGGGCCGCCACGCGGGTCGAGAGGTTGCTGGGCTCGCGATTCCGTGTTGCGTACAATGTCCCCGACGTGACCCGCAAGCCAGGCTGCCCACTTGACCAACCCGCCGTTCTCACGCGATCGACCAATAAGCCACCACCGAACGGATACCGACCGGCCGGTCCGTAATAGCCGCGGTACGCGTAGCCGCCCCACGGAGAGCCGTAGCGTGGATACCAATAGTGTGGGTGATAGTAGGCCCAGTAACCACCCCAGTAGGGGTATCCCACGGAGATTATTGGATAGCCCCACCAGTACGGATTGTACCCGTAGGGATATCCGTACGTGATGCCGAGTCCCCAGTACGGATAGCCAAATCCGACGCTCCATCCGACTGAAGGAGCCAGCGCATCGTAGCCGGGATAGTCTGATTGCGGAGCGCCATACGCCGTTTGCTGGGATACTGTGTAAGTGAATGCGTCGAACTCGAACTGCTGGTCACCCGCCATCACCTGTACGAGATTCACGAGCGCGGCTTCCGGGTCGCTGCCCGTCTGCACATTGTCGAGCGCGGTGAAGTCCCAGTGGTCGTCTTTTACGTATTCGTCGAACGAGAACTGGCTGGCTGACCACGCCGCCAGCACGACTCCCTGGCCGGACTGACCAGCGATCGAGAACGCCTCGCGGTCACCGGGACCGCGAATTTCCAGGTCCTTGTCGCCGGAGACGAAGTTGTCCATGCTCGGGTCGAGCGGGAAGAGAATGCGCACTCGGCCGCTGGGGTCGGCATGTAGCACGACCACGTAGCCGTCTTCTGCCGGGTGGATCCCCACCCGTACGCGATCACCGCTGGCGAGATCGTGATCGGGATTGATCCAGACCTTGATTGGCGGAGTATCCGAGCGCCGGGGCATCGATACGGCGCGAGGACCCGGCGCAACGACTGTCAACGCGAGTGTGAGGGCCAGAATCATAGCGAACTCCCTTCACCTGCTGAAAAACACACGGGATGCGGGACAACGTGTTCTACTCAAGAAACATACCGTTTCGCTCCACGGTTCGCGTGGCCAAGTTACGTTGCAAAAAGGCAACGGGGGGGTGGGTGGTGTCCTCTGGGGGGTACACTATGTCCGCTTATTTGGACGGTACTCGAGGTCACGCGTTAACGTGGGATCAGCAGGCCGGCTGCTACCCGCCCTGAGTGGCGTGGTCAATGCGCGCGAACCGCTTCCCTGGCTGGTCACCGGAGGGCAGCCGGGAATCGGGCATTTCACGGCATTGCGGGAAGCGGGGTGCGACGCCGTCATCGATACGCGCGACCCCATGGAGCCCCAGCCAATCGACCCCTCGGAAGCGGCACAGAACGCGCATCTCACCTACATCAATATTCCCGTTCCACATTCGAACCCGGATGACGCCGTGTTCGAGCGAATCCGCTCTACGCTCAGGGGTCTGCATGGCAAGGGACAACAGGTCTTCGTCTACTGTAACTCGGGCAATCGCGTGGGAGCCGCACTGATTCCTTACTTCATGCTCGAGCTCCGACTGAGGCGGGAACAGGCGACCGCACAGGCGATGCAGATCGGATTACGGAGCGCCGAGCTGCTCGAGGCAGCGCTGGCGTATGTCAGCAGGGTCAAGGATAACGATGCCAGTACATCCGCATCTCGCTGATCTTGCCGTCCCTGGTTTCACAGAACAATGCCCCCCGGGCGTCCGCCCAGTCGCCCGTGCGGCGGCGGCGATACGTGCAACGGAACTCGGTCGCGAACCAGGGCCCTGCGCTGTAGATCTCCCCCGATTTGAAGGACACGTCGGCCTGATTGGCGGGAACGTCCTGCCAGTAGCTCCGAATTGCCGCCTGCCCGCGGGAAGGATCGCCGAACGGCGTTTCAAAGAACACGGCGTCGGGGGTAAACACCGAGAGCATCGCGTCGACGTCGCCGCGTTCCCAGGCATTCCCGAACGTGTCCACGAGCTCTCGGTAGCCGGCGTTCATGCGGGCCAATATAGCCCAAAGATTCTTCGATCACGTTGACGCTTCCATCCTTCATGCCGCTGCGAACTCTCGTGTGCGTGTTGATCGGCTTTGGCACGGCCGCGCCACTGCGGGCGCAAACGCGCGATCCGTCGCCTGGCAAGGAGACCACGATCACGGGATGGGTCATCGATCTCAATTGCCGGACCACGATCGGTGCGTCCGGACCGACGCATGCGCAGTGCGCGCAGGCCTGCGCCAAAGCCGGGGTGCCGCTTGCCATTCTGGCCGACGACGGGACCATCTACCTGCCGGTAAGTTCGAAACCCGGAGACCCGCAAAACTCACGGCTCTCTCACTTCGCGGAGACGCGGGTCACGGTCAAGGGAATCCATCGCTACGCGAACGGCCTGCACACGATCGAGATTACGTCCGTTTCGGGCGGTAGCTGAGGTGGCGTTGCGCGGCCAAGTCGCCGCGTTACTGACACTGGCGGTACTCGGCGGCGGCGCTTGTCACAGGCGCTCCGGACGGGGACTCACGATTCTGTTCTTCGGCCGCACTCCCGCCGCGTCGCTGTTCCGCGACTCATGGGCGGTGGACCCAGACTCGAGTCGCCTCATCGCCTTCGATGGCGCGCTCCGGCCAATTCGCGTACTCCGGAGCGACCGCCTCGCCACTCCGGTCGCCGTCGCGGCGCTAGGATCGGAACTCCTCGTTACCGAGCGAACCGGCGAAGCCGTGGTATTCGACACATCGGAAGGCGCGCTCCGCGAGTGGGAGGGGCCTGATCTCGCGAGCCTCTACACGACGGCCGCCGGCCGGATCGTCGCCGCACGCTCTCCCTATGACATCCATTTCGCAGCGGAACCGGACACCGCGCCATTGCTGCGCGTCTGCGATACCCTGGGACGAGCGGTGGGCCGCCTCGGCACGGTCTCGCTACCCACCATGCCGCTGTTGATGCAGCTCACGAATGCGGGAGCAATCGCGGGCGGGAAGGACGGGGAGGTGTATTTCGCGCCGCTCACACGCGATGCCATCATCAAGTTCGATTCCACCGGCGCGGTGCGCTGGACGGCGTCGCGCAAACGGTTCGCCAGCGAAAGTGATCCCGTCATCCGGATCGGCAGGGATCACGCGATCGACGCGCGTTATGCCGTGGTGAACGTGGCCTTGAACCTCGGACCGGACGGTCGTCTCTATGCACTCGGGGGAATCGATTCCGCGGCGAGCCGGTTGCGCCTCGACGTGATCGACACGAGCTCAGGAGCACTGCTCGCGACGCATCAGCTCGGGGCAAACGAGGACGTGATCGCGGTCGATCGCCACGGACACCTCGCGCTGCAGAGTAAATCCGCCATGCTGGCACGCGTACCATCCCCCGAGCAGCGGCTCGTGTTGCAGCCCTTTCGCTTGCCGACGCTTGCGGGAGATACCGTATCCCTCGGGAGTTACCGCGGCCGCGTGACGCTCGTGAATTTCTGGGCGTCGTGGTGCGAGCCGTGTCGCGAGGAATTCCCGCACATGGCGGAGCTGTACCGCCAGTTCCCCGCGGACTCGTTCGGAATCGCCGCCATTTCGGACGATGTCGACCGCCGCGATATGCAACGGTTCGTCGACGAGTACCGTCCGCCGTTTCCCGTGTTATGGGGCGCTGGAAGGATGAAGGATGCGTACCACTACCGAGGGCTTCCCTACTCCGTTTTGCTCGATACCCGGGGACGGATCATCGCGCGAATTTTCGGCTTCGGGGGCCCGGGCGAGTTCGAGCGGCTGCGCCAAACTATTGCAAATGCGATACGAAATCCCTAGCGTTTACCGTGCTTCCGCCGGAGCCTGCTGACTCGTATTCGCCAATTCCCGTCGTGATCGACACAGATCCGGGAATCGACGACATGCTCGCGCTGCTGCTGGCGCTCAATTCTCCGGAGCTCGCGGTTCGCGGGATCTCCGTCTCCTACGGCAACACGACCATTGAAAACGCGTTTCGCAACGCGGTCGAGATTCTGCGACGCGCCGGGAAGCGCGTAAGCCTGGGCATTGGCGCGCGCCGGCCGCTCGAGCGAGCGGTCGTCCCGGCGAGCGAAACGCATGGCGCGTCGGGAATGGGGCACGCGGCGGTGCCGGCGGCGGGAGTGATCCTCGATTTCATGCGTCCGCTCGAACGGATTCTCGCGGAGCAGCCCGAGCCCGTAACGCTCGTGACACTCGGACCGCTCACCGGCCTCGCGCTGGCGCTGCGCAGCGACCCCGAGCTCATTCGCGCCAAGGTCACGCGACATGTCGCCATGGCGGGCAACTTTGCCGCGAAAGGCAACACCACACCCTATTCCGAGTTCAACGCGTGGTGTGATCCCGAAGCATTATCGCTCGTCCTCCAGGCGGAGCTGCCCACGGATCTCGTCCCACTTGACGTCACGCGTCAATTCGCCTTGTCGGCATCCGACGTGAGCCGCCTCGGGGGCGCCGAAGGGGACAATGCCCGCTGGATTGTCGACGCACTGCGCTTCTACGTCGAATTTCACCGGGAGTACGAACGGCTTGACGGTTGCATCGTCAACGACGTTCTCGCCGTCGCGGCGCTGCTCGATCCCGAAACGCTGTCGTTCGAATCGACTCGGGTGGCCGTGGACCTCGAAGACGGCGAATCCCGTGGGCGCACGAGAATGGCCTCGGAAGGCTCTCTCGCGCGTGTCGCCCGGCATGTCGATCGCGGTCGCGCCCGCACGCTGCTTTCGGATCGCGTCTTCAGCTGGGCGGCGAGCTCCCTCCCACGGCCGGTTCTCGTGCCCGAAATGGCGCGCGTTTGACCGATCTTCCGAGAAAAATTGCGGTTATTGGGGCCGGCGAAATCGGCTGCGGGTGGGCCGCCCTCTGCGCGGCGGCCGGCTGGCCGGTCACCGTGTTCGACGCAAGCGCGCGTAGCCTCGAGCGGGCCGCCCAGGACGTGCCACGGCGTGCCCGAGCCCTCGTTGCACTCGACCGCGCGGCACACGGAATCGTGGAGCGGGGACTACTCGAATTCACCCAGGGTCGCAGCCTGCTGCAGTCCGTAGACGACGCCGATTGGGTGATCGAAGCCATTCCGGAGGAGCTAACCGCCAAGCAAAAACTGTTCGAGTCCATCGACCAGATCGCGAGCCCGCAGACGCTCGTCACCAGCTCGTCCTCCGGGCTCGCTCCCGCCACGCTATTCGCTCGCTGCCGCCGGCAGGTTCGCTGCCTCGTCGCGCACCCGCTCAATCCCCCGGAGCTCGTGCCGCTCGTGGAAGTGATCCCGAGCGAGCACACCGGCCCTGAGTGGGTTGTGCGGGCACGCGACTACCTGACCGCCCTGGGGCGGTTGCCCATCGTCATTCAGAAGGCCGTGCCCGGATACGTCGTGGGTCGAATCGCGGCCGCGGTATGGCGCGAGTGCGTGGATCTGGTGCTGACCGGCGTGATCGACGTCGAGCAACTCGACCGCGCCGTGTCGCTGGGTCCCGCGTTGGGGTGGGCCGCGGCCGGCCCGCACCTCACGTATCATCTCGCCGCGGGCGAAGGCGGTGTGAAACTATTCCTGCAGCGGCTCCTTGCGAGCTTCGAGTCCTGGTGGAGTGATCTCGCGACCTGGCATCAGCTCGCCCCGGAGCAACAGCGGGCGCTGACGCACGCGATTGAGCGCGCATATCACGGTCAGCTTGCCGAGCGCGGCGCCGACCGCGACGGCAAGCTCGCGGGACTGCTGCGAGTGCTCGAGGGCGACTAAGACTTAGCGGGAGCGGGAGGACACCGCACCATCAAGACAGGCACGAAGGTCTTGTGCCGCAGCGCGCTCGCCACACTGCCCCGTACCATGTCGTTCAATCCCCGATGACCGTGCGTGGCCATAGCGATGAGATCGCAGCGCTCGCGAGCCGCGACTTCAGCGATTTCGTCGGCGGGATCCCCCGCGGCGAGCACGGCGTCGACGTCGTACCCTTCGCCACGCAGCTCCGCCAAGCGTTGCTCCAGGTAAGCGCGGTCGGCGCGCATCTCCTCCGATTCCCGCAGGTCCAGCTCGCGCATGTTGCGCGCGGCCCAACCGTCCGCCACGTGGATCAGGAGAAGGGTCGGCTTGCCGCAGGCGCGCGCCAGCCGCCGTATGTATTGAAGGATGGTGTGATCCGACGGCGAGTTCTCGAGAGGAACGAGAATACGCGTGTACATCAGCTCACGGAAGGAGCCACGGCCTGAACGATGAGCCACACGTTGAGCAGGGCGATCACCACGGCCATCGCGTAGGATAGTCCCTTCAACCAGAGCGGGTTCACGAATTCGCCCATCTTGGTCCGGTCCGAGGTGAACTGCACGAGTGGGAACACCGCGAACGAAAGTTGAACGCTCAGAATCACCTGACTCAATACCAGCAGTTTGGCCGTGCCGCTCTCGCCGAAGAAGATAGCCGTCAGCACTGCCGGCACAATCGCAACTGCGCGCGTGATGAGCCGTCTCACCCAGGGCCGCAGACGGATGTTCAGAAAGCCTTCCATGACGATCTGGCCCGCGAGCGTCCCGGTGAGCGTGGAGTTCTGCCCCGACGCGAGCAGGGCCAACGCGAAGAACGTGCTGGCACCGGTCACCCCGAGCAGCGGCGTCAGCAGACGATACGCGTCCTGGATCTCGGCGATTTCGTGATGCCCGGACACGTAGAATGTCGCAGCCGCCACGATCAGAATGGCCGCGTTGATGAACAGGGCGAGCGTCAACGCGAACGTGCTGTCGAGGAACGCAAACCGGACAGCCATGCGGCGCCCGGCCACGGTTTCGTCGTAGCGCCGTGTCTGCACGATCGACGAGTGCAGATATAGGTTGTGCGGCATCACGGTCGCGCCCAGGATGCCCATGGCGATGTACAGCTTCTGCCGGTCTTCGATCAGTGACGCGTTGGGAACCACCCCCGCCAGGATGCCGGACCAGGCCGGACGCGAAATGATGATCTCGAAAATGAAACATCCCGCAACTGTCGCGATCAGCGCGACCACGAGCGCCTCGAGCAGGCGGAACCCCTTATGCTGGAGAAACAGCACGAGCAGCACGTCGAGTGCGGTCAGCGACGTCCCGACCACGATGGGAATTCCGAACAGCAGATTGAGTGCGATCGCCGAGCCGATCACTTCGGCGAGATCGCACGCGGCGATTGCGAGCTCGCAAATGAGCCATAGTGCGAAGCTCGTGGCGCGTGAGTAGTGATCGCGACACGCCTGGGCCAGATCGCGGCCCGTGACGATGCCAAGTTTGGCCGCGAGTCCCTGCAGCAAGATGGCGAGAAGGTTCGAAAAGACCACCACTGAGAGCAGCGTGTATCCGAAACGCGAGCCGCCGGCAAGATCAGTGGCCCAGTTCCCCGGGTCCATGTAGCCGACGGCCACGAGGTAGCCCGGCCCGGCGAAGGCGAGCGCCTTCCGCCACCATGCGACCTGAGGAACAGGGATCGAGCGGTAGACCTCGGCGAGACTCGGTGTGAGCCGCGGGTGACGCCACCCCGGCTCGGCGACCGCGTTCGGCAGTTGCACGCCCTGCGCGCTCACGCGTGTCGCTCGCGGCACCACAGCAGCAGCGCAAGCTCGCGACCGACCACACGCGACTCGCCCGCACGCAAACGCACGATGGTGGGTCCATTAAAGGGCTGCCGTTCGGTTACCACCATGGCGGCACCCGGTACGAGTCCCTGCCCGGCGAGATACCGCAGCCTGGCGGGATCTTCCGTCCCTACCTGTCGCAGCTCGAGCTCGACGCCGGGCGCCGCGTCGGCCAGCGAGGTGAAGACGGCTTCCTCGATGTCGCCCGCCGCCGTGGGAATGGGCGCTCCGTGGGGATCGTAGCGCGGATCGCCCAGCGCACCCGCCATCCGCTCGATCAGCTCGTCGGACACCGCGTGCTCGAGCCGCTCAGCCTCGTCATGGACGCTGTCCCAGTCGTATCCGAGCCGCTGGATGAGATAGACTTCGAGTACCCGATGACGGCGAATCATCTTGAGCGCGGCGCGCCGGCCCTGCGCCGTGAGCTGCACGCCTCGATAGGGGACGTGTTCGATCAGTCCCGCTTCCGAGAGACGCTTGATCATCCCGCTCACCGACGGTGCGGACACGTCGAGTTGGGCCGCGATCTCGCTCGTCGCCGCGAATCCTCCTTGGGCGGAGAGATGGTAGATGACCTTCAGGTAGTCTTCTACAGACCGGGTGAGCGCCGGCTCATGGAGTAATGCGTTCATGCCGTTTTCCCCTGCCGGAAAGGCGCGGAATCATTCCTGGGCACCGAAGCGCTATTTCACGATGAATAAACGACTTCAGGCCACTGTTTCTCGGGAATTAGTCTAAACTAAATATCGAATGCCGTCAACCAAATCCACAACTTTGGTCCGGATGTTAGGTTCGGCGCTGTGACCGTCATGCTGTGGGCCATCCCGGCAGGATATCTCGGATTTCTCCTGTTGATGCTGTACCGCTACGGCGAGCGGGGACCATTGCTGCGCAACTACCCCGTGGTGAAAGGCGGGCCACTCGTCTCGATCATCATCCCGGCACGGAACGAGGGCACGAACATCGACGCGTGCGTTCGGAGCCTGCTCGACTCCAGTTATGAGCCATTCGAAATCATCGTGGTTGACGATCGTTCGACAGATGACACGGCTCAGCGCGTGGACGCGATCGCGGCATCCGGCGGCGCGCGCGGCCGTGTGCGATTACTCCACGGCGCCGAGTTGCCTCAGGGTTGGTTCGGAAAACCGTGGGCTCTGGTGCAGGGGTGGCGGGCGTCGCGAGGGGCGCTGCTCCTATTCGTCGACGCTGACACGCGACATACGCCGGAGGTCGTGGCACGCTCGATTGCCGTCCTCGAGACCGAGCGGGCCGATCTGGTCACACTGCTCTCACGCCAGGAAATGCGCTCGTGGTGGGAGCGCCTGATCCAGCCGCACGTGTTCGCGGCCCTGGCATCGCGCGTGAACGATTTGCAGCGCATCAACCGAACCAGAGTGGAGTGGGACGCGATCGCCAGCGGCCAGTATATCCTGACGACGCGAACGGCTTATGAGACCATCGGCACGCATGAAGCGGTCAAGGACTCGGTCGTCGAGGATCTCGCGCTGGCGCAGGCGTACGTGCGCGGCAGCCTCGACATTTTTCTCGTGCACGCCTACGAGTTCGTGACGACGCGCATGTACACCGGCCTGGCTGGGATCATCGAGGGATGGTCCAAGAATCTGGCGATCGGAGTTCCCAAGATGATGCCGCCCTGGCGTGTGCTCCGGCGCGTGGCACCATACATCATGTGGATGCCCGTGCTGTTCTGGATTGTTCCGCCGGTACTGTGGTTGATGGGCGGGTGGTCATGGGCACTCGCGACGGTCATCGTCTCGCTCGCGATATGGCTGTTCATCTACTGGCTCGAGGGAGCGCCGGTCGGTTATGCGCTGCTATATCCGTTCGGAGCGGTGATGGTCGCGTACATCATGATCCGCTCGGCAATTCGCGGATCGAAGAAGATTGAGTGGAGGGGGAGAGTTTATAGCACCACTGCGTAGGCAAAGACTAGAGCTCCGGAATTACCTTGCTCGCCAGAAGAATCCCCACTCCCACGCTGACCATTGCCGAGCCGAGGTGCAGGACTCTGGCCCAGGCTGCCCCTCGCTGGGATGCAAGCCGAACGGCGGCCGCCAGTGCTGCCGAAACGAGCAGCATCCCAACCGTCGTACCCACCCCGAACGCGAGGAAGTAGGCGAGTTGTGCGCCGCGCGTCTGAGCCGCCGCTATCAGGAGAAGCAGGATGGCCGCACTGCCCGCGAGTCCGTGCAGCAACCCGAAGCCGAGCGAGCGCCGTGCGTCAGCGCGCGCGTGAACGTGCGCGTGCGAACGCGAGTGCTCATGGCTGTGGAGATGCACGTGCATCGCGCCGTCGTGAGTGTGTGCATGCATGTGCCACCGACCGCGGGCGTAGCGCACGAGTACCGAGACACCCAGGCCCACGAGGAGCACGGCCACGAGGAGATCGGCGGCCGGGGAAAAGCGCTCCGGGAGATGAAGGCCGAACAGCATGATGGCGAGCACGACGATCCCGACGCTCGCCGTGTGCCCGAGAGCCCAGGCGGCAGCCAGACGGCAGGCGGACAGCAACGAACCCTGGCGCGTGGCCAGCGTCGAGACGGCGGCCAGGTGATCGGGTTCGAAGGCGTGACGGAACCCGAGCAGGAGGCCGACGCCCGTCAGGGCGGCTACACTGGGCAGGGCGGCCGGCGCCGCCTGGGCAAGGAGCATGGAGGGGGTAAACTTAGCACTCTGCAACCTTCTGGAGCAGCGGCCCATCAAAGGGCGATGGATGGGAAACACGGCTTACACGGCGCCGACATTTAGCGGAGACACGACGACGACCGCGGAGGCGGAAGCAGCCGATGTCGCGCTCGCAGCAAGCGGCGACGGCCGCGCGTTCGAGCGGCTGTACCGCGCGCACGTCGCCCGGGTGCATAGTCTCGTGCGCCGCATGATCAACGCGGATGTGGCCGACGATGTCACGCAGGACGTGTTCATTCGCGCCTGGACCAAGCTCTCGACGTTTCGAGGCGAAGCCGCCTTCGGCACATGGCTGCACCGGCTCGCGGTCAACGTCATTCTCGGCCGCCGGACGGTGCTTGGCACCGAGCGCGCGCGGCTCACAAGCTCTGATGTGGCGCTCGAGCAGGTGCCGGGCCGCGACGCGCCCGGTCGCAATGAATTGACCATCGACTTCGAAGCGGCAATCGAGCGGCTTCCCGACGGCGCCCGCGACGTGTTCGTGCTTCACGACATCGCGGGATACAAGCACGAGGAGATCGCGATGCTCCTCGGCATCGTCCCCGGAACGTCGAAGTCGCAGCTGCATCATGCGCGCATGGCGCTGCGCAGGCAGCTCGATCGCTGAGCGCGTAGCGGGACGGAGGAACTGGAGGTGACTATGACGGATCATTGGGCCGATCGACTCTCCGAGTACGTCGACGGAGAATTGCGGCTCCAGGACGCCCAGGCGCTCGAAGCACATCTCGCGAGCTGTCCGACCTGCAAGGCGGTGCTGGTCGATTTGCGCCGGGTCAGCGCCCGCGCCCGCGCGCTCGATGACACGCCGCCCGTTGCCGACCTTTGGCCCGGCATTGCGCGCGCCATCGGCGTCGTGGCGGCGGCGCCGGCGCGGAGCGGCCGTCGCCTTACGTTTTCTGTTCCGCAACTCCTGGCCGCCAGCATTACGTTGATCGCGGTTTCGGGCGGTGCGGTCTGGTTCACGACGCACCGGGGTGTGCCTCCCACCGTGATCGAGCACGTTCCAACCGCGGCAGTGATGGGAGCCACGGCCTCCTGGACCGGCGCCGCTCCATATGCGGCGGCCATCGCGGAGCTCGATTCGGCGCTTCAGGAAGGGCGCAAAGCGGGCCGCCTCGATACCGCGACGATAGGAGTTCTCGAGCGCAATCTGACGATCATCGACTCCGCGATCGCGCAGGCGCAGCGGGCCGTGCTTGCGGATCCCGGAAGCGCGTACCTGAATCAGCACCTGGCCGAAACGATGCAGCGCAAGCTCGAGCTGCTGCGGGGCGCGACGTCGCTCGCGGCTTCGCGTACCTGACGCGGGAGACGCGAGATGCTTTTCACGTTGGCGGCAGTCGCAACATTTCTCGTGACGCAGCAAACCGACACGCAGCTCCCGGTCCGTCCGGGGACGCGGCTCGAGCTGAGCAACCCGCACGGCAGCATCGTTGTCCGAACCTGGGCGCAGAGCGCGGTGCGGGTGCACGCGGAGCATTCGGAAGGGGACCAAGTTCAGATTACGTCCGGGTCCGCGGTTCTCACGATCGGCGCCAGCTCGAGACATGGCATGTCGGAGGAGGTGAACTACACGATCACCGTTCCGCGTTCCATGCCGCTCAATCTCTCCGGCGTGCACACCGATATCGATATCGACGGAAGCGAGGCGGCAGTCAGCGCCCAAACGGTAAATGGGGACGTGAAGTGTCGCGGCGGAAAGGGACAGATCTCGCTGCAGTCCGTCTCGGGGAGCGTGGCGCTCCAGGCGACGGACGGACGCATGGACGTTCACACGGTAAGCGACGAAATCCGGTTCACAGACGTGCAGGGCGAGATCAGCGCGGAGACCGTCAGTGGAGATGTCACACTCGAAGGGGTGAAATCATCGGATGTCGAGGTCAGCACCGTGAGCGGCAACGTGCTCTACAATGGCACGTTACTCGACAACGGGCGGTACCGCTTCTCCACACACAACGGCGACGTGGCGATCGCGATTCCGGATAAAGCAAATGCCGCGGTCTCGGTCTCGACGTTCAACGGCGACTTCAACTCGAGCTTTCCCGTGAGTGTTACCGGCAGCACCAAGCAGCGGTTCAATTTCACGCTCGGCTCGGGGAGCGCCCGCATCGAGCTCGCAACGTTCAACGGCGACATCAAGCTGCGGAGGCCAGGGCAGCTGCGTGACGAGGACGAAGACGATCACGATCACGAGCATGACCACGATCACCATGACCACGAGCGGCAGTAACGACGATTGACGTAGCCGCGTCGTTTTGATTGTCCACGCAACAATCCGGTTAATCCCCGCGCAATCGTGTCTCGCAGCTTGGCGGCGTGCTGCGAGAGCTGTTGGACCGCATTTGGCGCCTCGACGATGTGGGCGAATTGTTCGGAGCCCTGGGATTCGACCGCGTATACGAGCAAATACCGGCTGACGCATGGATGGGGGAATCTCAGGCGGAGCGGACGGGCACGAAGTCCCTCGCCTTCGTCGCGCGCCACGAGGCGTTTCGGGTCTTTGCGCTCGAAGCCCGAGACGCCGAACGCGCTGCGGAAGCCGGTGCCCGACGCCTTGCCGGCAACGCCGAGCGTGGATTGGTCTGCGCGTTGGGCCATTCACCGCGCCGCGTGGCGCTCGCCACGTGGAGAGTGCGGGCGGGAATGGAGCTCGCCGTGCGGGTTGCGAGCTTCACGCTCAATCCCGTCTCTGGGAGCGCCGTCGCGACATTCGAGCGCTGCTCGCCGCGCCAGGCCGAAACCGCCCTCGGCCTCGCCATCCGGGTGGGGGAGGCACTCGCGAGCGAAGGCGTAACGCGGCGTTTCTTTACGGCGTTCCGCGCCACGCTGGAACACCTGACCGACCGGATCGAGGCCCCGCGCAGCCGGTCTGACCGCCACACGCTCGCGCTAACCACCCTTACGCGCGTGCTCTTTCTGTATTTCGCGCAGGCCAAGGGATGGCTCGACGGAGATCATCAATACCTCATCCGCCGCTTCGAGAGCGCTCAAGCCCTGCGTCGATCATTTCACAAGCATGTTCTCGATCCGCTCTGTTTCGGCGCTCTCAATCGACCGTTCAGCGAGCGCTCGCGCGCTGCCAGGTTGCTCGGGCGGGTTCCGTTCCTGAACGGCGGATTGTTCGAGCCCACGGAACTCGAGCGACGCTACCATCCCGCGCGGTGGACCAATGCGGCATGGCGTGACGCGTTCGACGGCCTGTTCGATCGTTTCCATTTTTCTGTCCGCGAGCGTGATGGCGACGATCTGATCGCCCCCGACATGCTGGGTCGAGTGTTCGAGGGCGTGATGGATCCCGATGAGCGAAAGCAGAGCGGGAGCTTCTACACTCCGGCCGCGCTCGTCCGGGAGCTGGTAAAGGCCGGTCTCGAGGCCGTGCTGGTAAACCGATTCGGGCTCGCGCCCCGTACTGCCGAGCGATGGGTGCACGACGGCCAGGCGCCGACCGGCTCGAGCCGGCCGGACATCTCGCGCATCATGGTGCTCGACCCGGCGGTCGGGTCGGGTGCCTTTCTGCTCGGCGCCCTCGAAGAGCTTGCGAGTCTCAGGGCGGAAGTGCGGGCGCGAGCGTCGGCCGTGCGCCGCCGGGTCGCGGCGTCCCTCTACGGCGTCGACCTCAAGCTCGCGGCGGTCCGCCTCACCGAACTGCGAATCTGGCTCGCGATCATTGCCGACGACGAGACCGCGGATGTCGGCGAGCTCGCGCCGCTGCCGAACCTCGACGGGCAGGTCCGACAGGGCAATGCGTTGCTCGATCCGCTCACGATCGCGGCACGCAGTGGCGGCCTCTTGGGAGGAACTACACGGTCCGCCCTGGCGCGCCTGGGTAGCGCCAGACGATCCCTGTTTGCGCTCACCGGACCTGCCAAGCGTGAAGCGCAACGCGAGCTTGCGAGAGAAGAGCTATCACTCATGACCAACCTGCTGGCTCGAGTCACTCTCCGTCTCGATACGCGGGTGACGGAGCTGCTCGCACGGGCTCGTGATCGCGACCTGTTCGGTCGTCGCACCGGCCTGGGGCCGGACGGGCGGAAGGAATTGCGCCGCCAGCGGGCCATGCGGCGGGCCGCCCGTGAGGCGGCGCGCCGGCTCACTGCGTTCGGTGAAAAGCCGTTCTTCGCCTTCGAGGCGCACTTTGGCGATATCCTCGGGGCTGGAGGATTCGATCTCGTGGTCGGAAACCCGCCGTGGGTTCGTGGTGAACGCCTCCCGCCCCAGGTCCGCGAGACCCTGGCGCACCGCTATCCCTCATGGCACAGCGCCGGCCACAGAGGCTTCGGGCACCTTCCGGATCTCTCGGTCGCTTTTGTCGAGAGAGCGCTCGAGCTCACTGCGCCGGGGGGAGCCGTGTCGTTCCTCCTTCCGGCCAAGCTTACCTCGAGCGGCTATGCGGAGCCGCTGCGACAGCATCTGGTTCACGAGACGGAGATCGCGCGCGCCGCCCCGTTGGAAAGCTGGAGTCGGGGTTTTGCGGCCGCCGTCTACCCGATGGCACTGGTCGTGGTGCGCGCGGCTCCGCGGAGCACTCACGAGGTCGCAACGAACCTCGGTCCGGCGTCCCGGGCGTCACGGATCCCGCAACAGATGCTGACGCAAGCAGGTCCCTGGATCCTCTCGCCAGACGCCACCAAAACCGCGCGGCGGCTCCGCGACGCGCATCCGACGGTGGGCGATCGGTGGGTTCCGATGATGGGAGTCAAGACCGGCGCCGACGAGGTATTTCTGCAACCGGTGCCTTCCCGCTGGACGCGCCCGGCACTCAGGGGCCGAGATCTCGCAATGTGGCGTGGCACGCCGCGGCTTCATCTCGCCTGGGGATATGGCGCGGATGGCCAGCTCCTCGCGCACGCTCCCGCGGAGCTCTGGGCCATCCTCGCACCACATCTCGACCGGCTGCAGCGCCGGAACGACTACCGTGCGGGTCCGCCGTGGCAGGTGTTTCGCACGGGGCTCGCGTGCCGCGGGCATCGCGTGATCTGGCCCGATCTGGCGCGTCGTTTGCGGGCCGTCGTTCCATCCGCGGAATCGGTCCCCCTGAATACCGTCTATGGCATCGCCACGCGTGACGACGACGATGCCCACGCGCTCGCGGCCCTCTTCAATTCTCGATGGATATCAGCGCTCGCCGCCCTCATTGCCGATCCCGCACGAGGCGGCTTTCGCCGCTTCAATGCCCGCGTGATCGCCGCACTGCCCGCGCCGCAGGGCGAGGCCGCATGGGCACGGCTCGCCACAGCGGGGCGCAACCACAGGCAAACCGATGACCTGGTCGCCGAACTCCTCGAGCTGGATGAGGCCGACTGCCGCGCACTCGGCCGTTTGGCCCCGGATTCTCTCTGAGGACCTGCGGGAACCGCGAGAACCGCTCACCCTGCTTCTCAATTGCGGCGCCGAGGCGGATCCCGCCCTCGTTGCGCGCCGCGCGGCGCGCGCCGTGCTCGGCTCCTCATCTGGCGGTCGGGAGAACCTGCCGTGGCTCTCACCGCACGAGCAACCGGCTGTGACGCGGTTGCGCGAGATCATCGCGGCATACGGCGGGGCCCTGCTCGCGGACGCCGTCGGGCTCGGAAAATCGTATGTCGCGCTCGCGGTCGCGTTGTCGTCGCCCGATCCATTTGTCCTCGTCGTTCCCGCGGTGCTTGCTCCGCAATGGGCGAATCTGCTCGCGGAGATGCGAGCCAGGGCAGGGGCGATCATCACCCACGAGTCGCTCAGCACACGTCATGCGGCGGCGTTTCCATCCGGACCGTGTCGACTGTGCATCGTCGACGAGGCTCATCGTTTTCGCAATTCCAAAACCAACCGCTATCAAGCGCTCGCCAAGGCTGTAGTCGGGGTTCCTGTTCTCCTCGTGACCGCAACCCCGGTGCACAACGGGCTGGGAGATCTCCTGCACCTGTTCAAGCTGTTTCTGCGCGACGATGCATTGGCTCCGCTCGGCATCGGATCGCTCGCGGACCCGAGTGGTGTACCGCGAGAACTGCTTCAGGCTGCGATCGCCCGCCTCACGGTCGCTCGGTCGCGAACCCGGGTGCGCACCGGCTACGCCGCCGGCCCGCGTCAACACTTGCAATTCCCGGAACGAGCGGTGGGGCAGGTCGTCCGCGCCGGTCCCATCGCCGAAGCCGAGATGGAAACGCTCGTAAGCGGCGTCGGACGCCTCGACGTCCAGGAGGCCGGCTCACTGTTTCGGCTGATGCTGTTGAGTCGCCTTGCTTCGAGCATGCCAGCATTCGCCGCCACGCTGCGCCGCTACCTCACCTGTCTCGAACAGACCGGGCGCGCCGCGAGCGAAGGCCGGTTGCTCACGAGGCGCGAATTTCGGCGTCTCTTCCCTGAAGCCTCGATGGATGCTCTGCAGCTCGCGTTATTCCCGGTGCTGCTCCCGGCGGGTGGCCGCGTCGACTGCTTCGAAGCGGCTGCACGCGCCGCCGAGCTTCTGCAGGTCGTGACGCAGTTCCGCGCGCTCCCCGACCCTAAGCTGCGCCTGCTGACGGAGCTGGTTGAATCCCAAGAGTGCAAGACGATCGTTTTCACGAACAGCCGTGAAACCGCGCGGTATCTATCCGGCGGTCTGGCCCACCGGCGAGCCGCCGCGGTGTCGGGGGAAGGTGGGCTGTTTGGCCGGGCGCGAGCCCGGCGGCTCGAGGTCCTCCGCGCATTCGCTCCCGCAGCACAACACGCGCGCACTCCTCCACCCTGGCTCGAGACGGACCTGCTGATCGCGACCGATCTCCTGAGCGAGGGGCTGAACCTGCAAGACGCGGCGCGTGTGATTCACTACGACGTGCCTTGGACGCCCGCACGGCTGGCACAGCGGGTTGGCCGGATCGATCGACTCGGGTCGCAACACCCTCGGATCGAAACGATCACATTCGTTCCTCCCTCGGTGCTCGCCCTTGCCCTGGCCCTCGAAGAGCGTCTTGCGTTCAAGAAGCGCATGCAGATTCTGGCCGGCGCGGCGCAGGTAGAAAGCATGCGCGGAGCGGATCGTGTCGATGGCTTCGATTGGTGTGACCGGCTGCATGAGCTAGCGGGCGGCTCATCATCAACGGCTGAGCGCACTGGGCCCGTCTGGGCCTGTGTCCGGGGAAAGTGCAATGCGGCCGTCCTCGTAGTGAAGGTCGGGTCTCTGGTCGAGATGCTCGTGATCGACGAGGTCGGGGTCCACGCCGATCCCGCCCGGGCTACCGGGCTGCTCGAACAGGCGTGCACGGGGGAGTGCCTCTCCGCCCAGCGCGCGGCACTCGATGCGGCTCTCGAACGGGCGGCACCTCTGCTGCGGGCTCGACTCGAGACGATCGCCCGAGCACGCTGGCGTACCGTCGATCGCGACCACGTGGGGCGGCGCCTCGTACCGCTGATCCTCGCCGACGCGCGGCGTGCGGCGCGCCGGGGGGACGCCAAAGCGCTCGAACGGCTCGACGTCACCGCGGGTCGCCTGTGCCGCGGGATGACCGCGGGTGAAGAGCTGCTGCTCCACGACCTCGTCCAGCGGCCTGATTCGCTGACCGCCCCCGATCTCGTGGAATGGCAGGACCGGCTTCCGCCGTATGAACGCACCGATGTTCCCCCCGCAGCCGCGCTTGTCGCCGCGCTTCTGGTCGTGTCCCGTTAGTTTGCGGCGTGAACTTTTCGACTTACTTGTTCGATCTGGACGGGACGGTCGTGGACTCGATCGAGCTGATTCTGCGGTCGTATCGCCACACGATGCGGACCCATCGGGGTGAAGTACCCCCCGACGACTTGTGGCTCGAAGGATTGGGCAAGCCGATTTGGGTACAGCTCAGGCATTGGAGCGAGAGCCCTGAGGAGATCGCGGCGATGGTCGAGACCTACCGCGAGTACAACATGGCCCATCATGACGAGCTGGTGCGTCCGTATGACGGCGTCGTTGACGTCGTGAGGCTTCTCAAGAGCCGCGGCAAGCGCGTCGGGCTCGTGACGAGCAAGGTGCGTACCGGCGCCGAGCGCGGCCTGCGTGTCGCCGGGCTGATGAGCGCGTTCGACACGATCGTGCCGGCGGACGAGGTGACGAACCCCAAGCCGCATCCCGAACCCGTCCTCATCGCGATGGAACGACTCGGCGCTGAGCCCGAAACGACCGTATTCATCGGTGACTCACGCCACGATATCGTCTCCGGCCACGCGGCGAACGTGAAAACCGCGGCCGCGCTGTGGGGGCCGTTCCAGCGCTCGGATCTCGAGGATCTGCACCCCGACTACTGGCTCGACCGGCCGCAGGACGTTGTCCGGCTGGTTCTGGACGACTGAGCGCCGATGCCGATCCCGTTTGTCTCATTCGAGCTCGAGCGCTGGCAGAGCACGTGGGAAAACCGCGTGCGTTTCAATCTTTCCGAATCCGGCGTCCATCCTCTCTCGGCCCGCGAGCTGTTCGAGCTCGCCGCAGAGGATCCCGACGCCTTGCTCGACACGCAGCTCGTCTACAGCCAGTCAAATGGCACCGATCTGCTGCGATCGCGAATCAGCGCCCTCTACCCGGAGGCATCGCCCGATCAGATCCTGGTTACCAACGGGAGCTCGGAGGCGAACTTCGTACTGTGCTGGCGGCTGATCGAACCCGGCGATCGGGTCGTCGTCATGGTGCCCAACTATCTCCAGACCTGGGGGCTGGTGCAGAACCTGGGTGCGCGGGTCGCACCGCTCGAGTATCCGGCCGACGCTCGCACCGCGATCACTCCGGGGACGAAACTCGTCGTCATCACGAATCCGCAAAATCCCACGGGCGAAGTGCTCTCCCCCGCCGCGCGGCGCGAGATCATCGAAGCATGCCGCGCCACGGGCGCATGGTTACTGGCCGATGAGGTGTATCAGGGCGCGGAGCTCGACGGTCAGCTCACCGAATCGCTCTGGGGGACGTACGAGCGCACCATCGTGGTCAACGGTTTATCGAAAGCGTATGGGTTACCTGGGCTGCGGATCGGTTGGATCGTGGCGCCTCGCCCCATCATCGCCGAGGCGTGGGGCCGGCGCGATTACACCACCATCGGTCCGTCACCCCTATCGGATCGGCTCGCCAGCCTCGCCCTCGAGCCCACCACCCGCGCGCAGATTCTCGAGCGCACGCGCCTCATCCTCGCCACGAACTATCCCGTGCTCCACGCGTGGCTCAAGCGGTTCGGGTCGAGCTTTTCCTGGGCGCCGCCGCATGCGGGAGCGATTTGCTGGGTTCGATTCTCGAGCTCGGCCTCTGCGATTGAGATCGTGGAGCACCTCCGGACCGAGCACAGCGTGCTACTCGTCCCGGGGGAGCATTTTGGCAGCCCCGGCCATCTGCGGTTCGGCTACGGCGATGAGCGCGAGCACCTGAAGGAGGGGCTCGCCGAGGCCGAGCTTGGGCTCGAGCCATTCTTCGAGGACTGAGCGGGCTGCGGGTGTCCTCGACGGGATATCAGAGACCGGTCGCTGATAGGGATTCGAGCGCGATCGCAACCTCCAGGGCTAGGTCGAGGGTGCGTTCGAGCTCGTCATAGATTTCCTTCCATTTGAAGAGTTCCACCGGGTCGCGTTCCGCCTCGAACAACTTGCTCAGCCCATCGTCGTAGATCGCGTCGCCCTCCGCTTCGAAGCGCTTCGCCTCGACGACGTAGAGCGTCAGCTCCTGCCTGCTCTTGAGCCGCCCGAACGCTTCCGCGACCGTGTCGGTCATGCGCGGGATCACCTCCACGAGCCGCCTGACTTCCTCCGAGGCGGGGCCGAGTCGAAAAATTCGGGTGCGGCGCGCGATGCTGTCGATGGCATCCATGACATCGTCGAGCTTGGACGCGAAGGTGTGAATCGCCGCTCGATCGAGACGCGTCTTGGCGCGGCCCAGACGGTTCGCAAGTTCGTGAGTGATCTGATCGGCCTCGTGCTCGAGACGTTCGATCGCAGCGATCTCGGCCAGCCGCTCCTGGGGGACGACGCTGAACAGGGTTGCTAAATGCAGGGCAGCTTCCTTCGTTCGGTCCGCCATCCCACACAAGAGCTCGAAGAACTGCTCGTCGGCAAACCGCACAGCGCGCGCTCACTCGGGGGTTTGAGTCGACGCAACATAGCGGCGCTACATCGGTGTCACTAGGTTAGGTGACCGCTCATGTCGACTCTCCCGGAGCACGAAACCGAATTCGTAAAGGCCATCTCGCGACTCGACGCGACCGCGCTCGTCGTGGGCTCGATGATCGGGTCGGGAATCTTCATTGTCTCCGCACAGATTCTCCGCGACGTGCACAGCCCAGGCGTGCTGCTCGTCGCCTGGGCCCTCTCCGGAATCGTGACCCTCATGGGGGCGCTCACCTATGGCGAGCTCGCGGCGATGTTTCCGCGGGCGGGCGGGCAGTACGTCTACCTGCGCGAGGGAATTTCTCCGCTGTTCGGATATCTCTACGGTTGGACGCTGTTCGTCGTCATCCAGACAGGCACGATCGCGGCGGTGGCCGTCGCATTCGCCCGGTTTACCGGTGTGCTGTTTCCGGCGCTCACGCCGGACGTCTTTCTCGGCGGCACGGTCGGCTTTCCCCAACCGATCGGGCCTATCGTCGTGGGGCTGTCACCCCAACGCGTCCTGGCGATTCTGTCGGTCGTCGCGCTCACGTGGATCAACGTTCGTGGAGTCCGTACGGCGGCGTTCCTGCAAACCACGTTGACGGCGATCAAGACCGCAACCCTCGCGGGCCTGATCATTCTTGGATTGACGCTCGGCCGCAATGCCGCCGCCATGGCGGCCAATTTCGGATCCGCTTTCTGGCCGGTACATGGGCTCGGAGTCGCCGTTCCCGTACTCGCGGCCGCAATGGTCGGATCGCTGTTTTCGATGGACGCCTGGAACAACGTCGGCTTCGCGGCCGGCGAGCTCCGTCATCCGGAACGAGACCTTCCGTTCGCCATGGCGATCGGCGTGCTGACGGTGACGATCCTCTATCTGCTCGCGAATATCGCGTACCTGAACGTCCTGCCGGCTCAGGCGATCGCCAACGCTCCACAGGACCGCGTCGCCACGGCGGTCCTGCAGGTGATCCTCGGCGCGCCGGGATTATACGTCATGGCGCTCGCGATCATGATCTCGACCTTCGGCTGCAACAACGGGTTGATCCTCTCCGGAGCGCGCGTGTTCTATGCGATGGCGCGTGACAATCTGTTCTTCAAGTCGGCGGGCCGGCTGCATCCGCGATATCGGACGCCCGCGTTTGCCCTGACCGCGCAGGCGGTGTGGACCTCTATCCTGTGTCTTTCAGGGACCTACAGCCAACTGCTCGAATTCGTGATTTTCGCCGCGCTCCTCTTCTACATGCTGACGACGATTGGCATGTTCTCCCTGCGCCGGCGGCGTCCCGAGCTCGCGCGACCAGTGCGCGTCCCGGCGTACCCCCTGCTCCCCGCCGTCTACTTGATCGCGACCGCGCTGATCG
>Ga0335079_10001012_pt1 | contig 31898 bp, 30 predicted proteins | sample Lox_Sample_33_FD_206719 | JGI IMG/M metagenome (GOLD analysis project Ga0335079, IMG submission 206719) | Soil microbial communities from Loxahatchee National Wildlife Refuge, Florida, United States - Lox_Sample_3.3 | ecosystem: Environmental > Terrestrial > Soil > Wetlands | place: USA...
GAACACCGGCACGACCGGTGTCGCGCGCTCCCGCTCGAGTCGCCGCGCCAGCGCGATGGCCGTCAGCGCCTTGTAGACGGTGTACAGCGGGCCGGTGAACAGGCCCGGCTGCTGTCCCGTCGTTACGGCGAGCACCGGTCCGTTCGCAAGCTTGTCGCGGCCCGGACCTGGCAGGACAGCCTCGAGTACGCGAGGGTCTAACGCACGCGGCGGGCGCACCGGCAACCGCGCCGGATCGGCGGCGGGCGCGATCGGAGTCGAGACGATGCGGACGTTGCTCTCAACTGCCACGGTGATACGGCTCCCCTCGTCGGATCGTGTAGGCGCGATACAGCTGCTCGTACAGGAGGAGCCGTGCCAGCTCGTGCGGGAACGTCAGCCGCGAGAGCGAGAAGATCCGCTCCGCGCGCTCGAGCACCGCCTGAGGCAGTCCCTCCGCCCCGCCTATCGCGAACGCGATGTCCCGGCTTTCGAGTTCCCACCGGGCGGTCCACTGCGACAGATCGACCGACGTCCAGGGCTCACCCTCGCGCGTTAGCGCAACGAGGCGCGAGTCCTCGGGCACCGCTCGGAGGATCCGCGCCTCGTCCCTGACTTCCCGCTCCTCCACCCGCGCGTAGTGCCGCAGCCGGCTCAAGTAGTCGTCACACGCCGCCCGGAGCGCTGCTTGTTTCAGACGCCCCACCGCCACCACGTGATACTGCATCAGGCATAAATGCCGCGCAGCCGGTGCATGGCGGCCACGCGATCGACCGCGAGCATGTAGCAGGCCGTCCGGCTCGACACCTTGTGACGATCGACGAGTTCCATCACTTCTTCGAACGATCGCGTCATGATCCGCGCCAGCCGCAAGTTTACCGTCTCCTCGTCCCAGAAGTAGCCGCCGCGGTCCTGCACCCACTCGAAATAGCTCACGGTCACCCCGCCCGCGTTCGCGAGGATGTCGGGGATCACGAAAATCCCTTTGCTCTCGAGGATCTCGTCGGCGCCTGCCGCAGTGGGCCCGTTCGCGCCTTCGCAGATCACCCTCGCCTTGATCTGCCCGGCATTCTTGTGGGTGATCACGTTTTCGGTGGCGGCGGGGACCAGCACGTCGCACTCGAGCGTCAGCAGCTCGTCTCCGTCGATGGCGTCGCCTTTCGGGTAGCCGGCGAGCTGGCGATGCTCGCGAGCCCACTTCAATACATCCTGAATGTCGAATCCCTTCGAGTTGTAGAACGCGCTGGATTTGTCCGCGATGCCAACGATGCTGGCGCCTTCCCTGGCCATGAGATCGGCCGTGACCGAGCCGACGTTGCCGAACCCCTGCACCACCACTCGCGCGCCCCTGAGCTTCTTCCCCAGACGCTCCAGCGCTTCGCGGGTGACGATCATGCACCCGCGCCCGGTCGCCTCTCGCCGACCGAGCGACCCTCCCATGGCAACCGGTTTCCCCGTGACCACGGCGGTCACCGTGTGCCGCACGTGCATGGAGTAGGTATCCATGATCCACGCCATCACGCGCTCGTTGGTATTCACGTCGGGGGCCGGCACGTCGGAGTCGGGGCCCAGAACTTCGATGATGCTCGCCGTGTAGCGCCGCGTGATCCGTTCCAGCTCCCCGATGGAAAGATTCGCCGGATCGCATATGACACCGCCCTTCGACCCCCCGAACGGGATGTTCACGAGCGCGCATTTCCACGTCATCCAGGCCGCGAGCGCCTTCACCTCCTCGAGCGTGACATTCAGGTCGAAGCGGATGCCGCCCTTCGCTGGCCCGCGCGACGTGTTGTAGAGCACACGGTATCCCGTGTAGACCTCGAGCTCCCCGGAGTCCTTGATGATCGGGATCGAGACGATGATCTGCTTTTGAGGATTACGAAGAATCTTGTAGAGGCCGCGATCGAGCGAGAGCAGCTGCGCGGCATGATCGAACCGCTCCATCATCGCCTCGAACGGATTTTCGTCCGCGAGGAATGTGTCCCGCTCGGGACGGATCTCGAGGCGCTGCTGCTCGGATCGAATCGCTGAATCGCTCATGGATGCGTGCCTATCGGTTTCGGGATGCGTGTAGGTACGGCGGACAGGGCGGCTGTGAGTGCGGCACCATTGTGCTCCCACCGCACGTCGAGCACCGCGACGGCGGGCTCGGGCGCGGAGCCGGATTCTGGCCAGAGTGTGCGCAGTTTCACCGCATCCTTCTCGGTCACGACGATATCATCGACTGCCCGCGCCGCCCCGACCAAGCTCGCCACGTCGCGCGCGCCGTACCGGTGATGATCGGAAAATGCACGCAGGGTCACTCGCGCTCCGGCAGCCTCGAGCTGCGCCGCAAACCCGTCCCAATCGGCAATACCCGCCACCGCGAGCACGTGTCTCCCCTCGAGCCGTTCGAGCGGCTCGATTCCGCCCGACCGCATGCGCTCGAGGCGGGCCAACCGCAGCTCGGCGCTCGCGATGAGCATGTGCGGATAGGATCGCTCCAGGCGCTCGACCAGCGCGTCGCCAGCGCATCGAGGCGCCGCCTTGCGCGTGACCACGACCGCATCGGCCCGCGCCAGCGCAGCCATGCTTTCGCGCCACGGGCCCGCCGGCAGGACCCACCGAACGAGCCCCTCCGACTGCTCCGCGGCCATCGCAACAATATTCAGGTCGCGCGCGACGCGTAACAACTGAAAGGCGTCGTCCAGTACCAGCACGTGGGCGCCTCGCGAGGCCGCGTGGCGCGCCCCCGCGACGCGATCGGGGTCGGCGACGACGATGGCCTCCGGCACGAGCCGCTGATGGACCAGAGTCTCGTCGCCGCCATAGCCACGCAGCAGAATACCGGGGCGCATCCCCTGCGCCGCGTAGAATCCCGCGATCCACGTCGCGAGCGGCGTCTTCCCTGTGCCTCCGACCGACAGATTGCCCACCGCGACCGTCGGCAACCCCAGCCGATCCACCGCCCGGAGGCCGTGTCGGTACAGCGTGTTCCGGACATGCATGGCGCCCGCGTACACCGCGGAAAATGGCAACAGCGGTACCCGCGCCAATCCGGAGAGGACCCCGGGATGCCACAGCCAGTGAGCGGCGCGGGACGCGTTCACGTGTCGCGCTTCAGCGCCGGCGATGTGCCGTATGTCACCTCGTGGAGTGCCCGCTCGAGCGACGCGATGCCGTCGCGGATGCCTTCCTTCCCGGGCCCGACTTCGTAGGCTGGCGCATACATGACGTCGATCGTCGCAAACGGCTTGGGAATGCAGAAGCGATCCCAAGAGCGAAACCACCACGCGGAGTTGGTGCGCGCTCCCATGGCGATGACCACGGCGCCGGCATGCTGTGCCGCCACGAGGACCCCCGCCTTCATCCGTTCCGCTGGACCGCGAGGGCCGTCCGGCGTCGTTCCGACTTCCTGGCCCGCCCTGAGCAGCCGGATCAGGCCGAGTAGGCCCACCGCCCCTCCACGCTGGCTCGACCCACGCACCGTGCGATAGCCCCACTGCTCGCACAGGTCCGCGAGGTAGCCGCCGTCCCGGTGCCTGCTGATCAAGAGGGCGACCCCTTCGTTACGGCGACTATGGATCAGCGGCAGCATGCGGCTGTGCCACAGGACGTAAATGATGGGACGCTGCGTAGCCCGGGCGCGCTCCACGTGCTCCCAACCACGGATTCGATAGCGCCACGTCGCGGCGACCGCGTTCACGACTGCCGCTCCGGCTCTCGAGAGGAGCGGCTCCGCCCACGCGAGCCTCACCCCACGAGGTCCAGCGCCAGATCGGCAACCCGCTCCGCTGCCCCCGGAGGGCCGAGCCGCTCGCGCACGAGCGCCAGCCCCTCACGCTGCCGCCGGGCCTCGGGGCTTGTGGGATCGAGCAGCGGTTCGACCGCTCGAGCCAGCGCCTCGGGCTTCGCGGCATTTTGCAGGAACTCCGGCGCGACCTCGTAGCCGGCGATGAGATTGACGAGTCCGATGTGCCGCACGCGCATCACGTTGCTCGCGACGTACGATGAGAGCGCATTCAAGCGGTAGGCGATGACGAGCGGCATATCGGCGAGCGCGGCCTCAAGGGTGGTCGTGCCGGACTTGCAGAGTCCGGCATCGGCGGCGGCAAACACGAGCAGCGGGTCGCCGTAGTGCAGGCGGATCTCGCCGGGATCGGGGTAGCGGCCGCGCGTCGTCGCCGCGACGATGACCTGCACGCCGGGGTGACGCGCCGTGAGACGCCGCGCCGCTTCGCGAAACACCGGCCACAGCCGCTTCACCTCCTGCGCGCGGCTCCCGGGGAACAGCGCGAGCACCGGGCGGCTGGCATCGAGCCCAAGCGAGCGCCGGGCGTCCGACCGCTCGGGCGGGCACGGCCGGTCACGGAGCGGATGGCCGACGAACGTGGCGGCCACTCCGCGCTCTCGAAAGAACGCTTCCTCGAACGGGAGGATCACGGCAAGCCGCCGCACGGCCGCGAGGCTCCGCACGCGGCCTGGCGCCCACGCCCACATCTGTGGCGCGATGTAATAGAGAACCGGAATGCCGGCCTTCGCCGCGGCGGCAGCCGCGCGCAAGTGATACCCGGGATAGTCGACGAAAATCGCGAGGTCGTAACGGCCGTCGCGAAACGCCCGCGCCACCCGATCGAGCAGCTGGAAGTGCGCCCGCAGCTTGGTGAGACCTTCGAACAATCCCACCACGGAATACTGCTCCATGCGGTCCAGGACCCGCGCGCCGGCGGCCTCGAGACAGGGACCACCCAGGGCTTCGACGTCGGCGTCGACGCGCCGCCGCAGTGCTCCCACCACCGCGGCCGCATGGGCGTCGCCTGATGGCTCTCCCGCGGACACGTAGATACGCGGGCGTCGCTTCACGCTCGGGTAGCGCTGAGCGGCGATGCCTGGACGGCCTGCGCGACGCGCAACGCCAATGCCAGAGCCTCGGCCCCCGCCGCGCCGGATACGACTACTTCGTCCTCTCCCCGCGCGGCCCTGAGAAAGCTCTCGAGTTCGAGCTTGAGCGGCTCCGCTTCGCGTGCGTCCAGGTGCACGTGCTCGACGATGGACTCGAGCCGCGTCGCCCCCAGCGTCTGCCATCCGGGTTTCAGGCGGTAGAAGTCTCCACCGCCCTGCGCGAGATCGAGCGAGAAGTAGCCGGTGGGCTGGAAAATGCGCAGCCGGCGCGTGCGCTCGCGCGATACCCGACTCGCGGTCACGTTGGCCACCGCGCCGTTCGCGAACTCGACCCGCGCGTTCGCGATGTCGACGTGCGGCGTCAGAATGGCCACGCCTGACGCCCGCACGTCCGCGACCTCCGAGCGGACCAGCTCGAGCGCGAGGTCAAGATCATGGATCATGAGGTCGAGGATCACAGCCACGTCGGTGCCGCGGGGTTGGAATGGCGCCAGCCGTTCCACTTGAAGAAACCGCGGCTTTTCCAGATAGGGGGTCGCCGCACGAACCGCCCGATTGAACCGCTCGACGTGACCAACCTGCAGGATCACACCGCGTTCGCGGGCCCGCCGCACGAGTGTCTGGGCGCCCTCGAGCGAGTCCGCCAGCGGCTTTTCCATTAGCAGCGCCCGGCCCCGGTCGAGTACGGCAAGTCCGACGTCCACGTGCGCGGGGGTCGGGACCGCGACGGTGACCGCTTCGGCGCGCTCGAGCAGCGCGTCGAGCGTCTCATGCGCGACCGTCTCGAGCTCCTGGGCCACCTGCCGGGCGCGTTCAGGGTTGATGTCGTAAATCCCAACGAACTCGGCGCCCCCCCCGCCCCCCCCGCCCCCCGCGCCCCCCCCATCCCCCACGGCGAGGCCACGCAACAGTCTCGCGTGATGATAGCCCAGCGCCCCGGTCCCGACGACGCCGACCCGGACCGGCGGTGGGGTCACACGAGCACTCCGCGTTCCGATCCTTCGATGAACCGCAGGAAATGCTCGATTTCGGGGCAGCTCGCGAGCTCCGCACGCGCCCGGGCGATGCCCTGGGTGACGGTCAGCTCGGAGTTGAACAGCAGCCGGTACGCCCGCTTGAGCACGAGCTTCACTTCCGGCGAGAAGGCGGCCCGTTGCAGCCCCACGGAGTTGAGTCCGTACAGATGCACGGGATTCCCGACCGCCTTCGTGTACGGCGGGACGTCCTGATTGACACGCGATCCACCGCCCACGAACGCGAACGTGCCGATGCGCACGAACTGGTGAATCGGCACGAGGCCAGAGATGATGGCGCGGTCTTCGATCAGCACGTGCCCCGCCATCTGTACCGAATTCGCGATGATCACGTCATGCCCGATCACGCAGTCGTGGGCCACGTGGACGTAGGACATCAGGAAGCAGCGCTGGCCGATCGTGGTCTTGCCCGTGGCCGCGCTGCCGCGATTGATCGTGCAGTATTCGCGCAGCACCGTCTGATCGCCGATCTCGACCCAGGTCTCCTCGCCCTGATACTTCAGGTCCTGGGGGTCGCTGCCGATCACGGTCCCGTAACCGATTCGGACGCCGTCGCCGATCTTCGTGTTCCGCTCGATCACCGCGTGGGCGGCCACGCTGCACTTCTCGCCTAGCGTCACGCGCGGGCCGATGATCGCATACGGTCCGACCGACACGTCCCGGCCCAGATGCGCCGTGGGATCGATCAGGGCGGTGCGATGAATCACCGGTCCATGACCATGGCCATCATCTCGGCTTCCGCCACGATCTGGCCGTCGACGTACCCTGCGCCCTTCATCCGGCAGGTCTTTCCCCTGAACTGGATCATTTCGAGCTCGAAGCGGATCTGGTCGCCCGGCACTACCGGCCGCCGAAATTTGACGTTATCGAGCGACATGAAGTAGACCACCTTGTCTTCGACGTTCTGACCCTCGAAGTGGCTCATCAGGAGCATCCCGCCGACCTGGGCCATCGCTTCGATGATGAGCACGCCAGGCATGATTGGATGGCCGGGGAAGTGTCCCTGAAAGAACGGCTCGTTGATCGTCACGTTCTTGATGCCGACGATCCGCTCCTGCCCTTCGATTTCGATGATCCGGTCCACGAGCAGGAACGGATAGCGGTGGGGCAGCACATCCATGATCCGCCCGATATCGAGCTTCGGCGCGCCGGTGCGCTTGGCGGCCCGCGATAGCGCGCGGGCCAGCGCGACATTCCCCTTGTGGCTGGGGCGAATCGCGACGATGTGGGCACGGATTCGCGCGCCCGTCAACGCCAGATCGCCCACGATGTCCGCCGCCTTGTGGCGGACGAACTCGTCGGGCCAGCGCAGCTTCCCGCCGTTCACGATCGCGCGTTCGTCGAGAATGATGACATTCGCCGCCGAGGCGCCCTTGATGAGGCCCTTCGCACGCAGGTCCTCGATCTCGCTCGTGAACCCGAACGTGCGGGCGGGTGCCAGCTCTAGCGCAAACGCGTCGGCCGTCACGCGGTAACTCCCCGCCTGCCGACCGATGAGCGGATGGGCCCATTCGATCGCCACGGTGAGGCGAAAGTCCTTCGCGGGCGCCACGATGTAGGAGCAATCGTCCTCGGTAACGGTGAACGGCGCCTGGACGGTGAGCACGACCGGCTGGCCGCCCACGTCGACGGGCTGCGCGTGCGCGAGCGCCTCGAAGTACGGCTGCACGCTGCCGTCCAGGATCGGAGGCTCGGGACCGGTGAGGGCGATCGTGAGATCGTCGATCTCGTGGGCCGCGATCCCGGCGAGGAGATGCTCGACCGTGTGAATGGTGCTGTCGCCGTGTCCGATGGCGGTGCGGCGCTCCACCGCCTCGACCTCCGTCAAGCGGCCCGGGATTTCGGGCTCGCCCGGCAAATCGAGTCGGCGGAACACGATTCCCTGCCCGGCCGCGGCCGGGTGAAAGGTGGCCGTCGTCGTGGCACCGGTGTGAAGGCCAATCCCGTGGACGGCGGATTGCCGGGTGATCGAGCGCCGCGACACAGGCGAGCCGGCGCGACTCATTCCGCCGCCAGGGCTTCGAGGCGATCGACGATGCGCGCCAGGCGATAGAGCACGCCCTGCGCGCGGAGGAACTCGCGGTGGTCGCGGGCCGGGTAGCCCGACACGGTCGCGTCCGACTCCACACTCCCGATCACGCCTCCCTGCACCAGAATGCGGGCGCCATTGCCCACCTCCACATGACTCGACACGCCAGCCTGCCCGCCGAGATACACGTCGTCCCCGATATGCGTACTGCCGGCCACGCCAGCCTGGCCCGCCAGAATGCAGCGCGCGCCAATGTGCACATTGTGTCCGATCTGCACGAGGTTGTCGATCTTCGTTCCCGCCCCGATGACGGTATCATCGACGCTGCCCCGATCGATCGTGGTATTGGCGCCGATTTCGACGTCATCCCCGATGATGCACCGGCCGATCTGCGGAATCTTGCGAGGCGCCCCCCTGCCCTCGGCCGCTCCGTCCGGCACGTAGCCGAAGCCATCCGCCCCGAGCCGGGCGCCAGCGTGCACAATGACCCGATTGCCGATCACCGTGCCGGAATAGCATACCACGTGAGGGAAAAGCTGCACGTCGTCCCCCAGCGTCACGCCATCCGCGAGCACGCAGCCGGCAGCCAGGCGGACGTTGCGGCCGAGGCGAACGTGGTCCCCGAGCACCACGTGCGGCGCGATCCCGACGGGATCCTCCCATATGGTGCCGCGGCCGATCACCGCGGTGGGGTGCACTCCGGGCGGCGCCAGCGCCGCCGGGTACAGGAGGGGAATGATGGTAACGAGCGCGGCGTGGGCATCTGGAACAACGATCCGGCAGCGGGGACCGCTCGGCTCGTCCGCGTACGCCGTGGAGCAGAGCGTGACGGCCGCGCGCGAGCGCTGAAACTGCTGGAGGTAACGCCGCGCGGCGAGAAACGAGAGGTCGCCGGGTCCGGCGCGTTCGAGCGGAGCGATGGACCGCACCCGCACATCAGGCGAGCCGATCAGCCGCCCGCCCGTCAAACGGGCGATATCCCCCGCGGTAACTCCGTCCGATCCCGCTGCGGTCACGCGCGGGCTACTGGGAGCGGCGCAACCGCTCCAACACCCGGCTGGTGATGTCGAGGGACTGATCCGCCGCCACGATGTTCGATCCGGGTGTGTCGGCGTCGAAGATCATCGAATAATTCCCCTCGGCTCGAATCCCCTGAATCACCGCGTTGATGCGCTGCTGAATTGGCTGGAGCAGCTCCTGCTCGCGCTGCTGCGCCTTCTGCTGCAGCTCGCCCGAGCGCTGCTCGAGCCGCTGTTGCATGTTCTGCAGATCCTTCTGCCGCTGCTGCTTGGCCGCCGGCGACAGCGCGATCGACTGCTGGTCGAATGCCTGAACCGACGAATCGAGCTGCTTCTGCAGCTTCTGCACCTCGTCGCGGTACCCCTGGAGCTCGCGGTTGAACGTCGACTCGGCGCTGGCATAGCCGGGCGTCTGGGTCAGAATCTGGCGGGAATTGATGAAGGCGATTCTGAGCGAGGGACCTTCCACCGGCGCCGCCGCAGCCTGCACCGGTGCCGCCTGCTGCGCCATCCCGCTCGTCACGACGAGGACTCCGAGGCACATCAGCACAACGACCACACGCTTCATACAAGATCTCCGCTAGAAGTGAAAAACCCGGGAATCAAATGTCCAATGTCCACGATGGAATGTCCAATTGCGAAAATTGGACATTGGGCATCCGATATTCGGCATTCGTCGTCTATTGGAACAGCATGTTGCCCAACCGGAAGTGCAGCTTCCAGCCGGGCGCCGGCAGACCCGCCAGGTTGGTCTTATCGAAGCCGTACGCCCAGTCGATCCCGATCGGGCCGATCGGGGAAATGACGCTCAAGCCGATACCCGAGCCGCGGAACAGGCGCGTGGGGTCGAATTGCGACGCGCGAGCCCATACGTTCCCGGCATCCGTGAACAGGTTGACGTAGAACATCTGCGACAGGCGCACGCCCACCTCGCCGGTCAACGCGAGAAACGCCTTTCCGAAAGCGAGCGGGCTGGCATAGCCTGTCGCGGCACGCGGATCGTAGCCGAGCGGCGTAATGGAGAACTCGTCGTAGCCCCGCAGCGGAATGCCAAACTGCGTGCCGCCCATCGTAAACAGCTGATTGAAGAACGGCGCGTATCCGAACACGAATCCCGAGCGCGCCGACAGGGCCATGACGTACTTGATCGGCGCCTTGGTCCGGCTCGACCCGCTCTGACCCAGCGGCGCGTACCAGTGCCCCTCGAGATCGATCCGTTGAAAGTCACCGGTGCCGCCCAGGATGCCGCCGCTCTGGGAGATCCCGAACTGGTGCATCGTGCCTCCCGTCGGGAACGGCTTGTCGATGCGCGTGTCACGCATAATTGACGCGCCGACGCTGGACCGGATGCAGTCGTTGCAGCTGAACACGCTCGAGAAAGCGATGTTCGAGCTGGCACCCTCGAAGGTTTGCACGTCGAAGCCATAGTTCAGGAACAGCCGCGTGTAGCGGTCGCCGAACGGGAATCCGAACTGCAGGCTCGAGCCGCGCGTCGTGAGCGTCCCAAGATTCGTGATCGTGTACCGCACCCGATAGTCGTGAACTTCGAGTGTCCCGGAAACCCGCGATTGCCGGATCGCGGGGTCGGTGTAGGACACGAGAAACTCGTTGACGTTCTGGCCGAACTGCCACTGGAATTTTCCCTGCTTGCCCTGCCCGAACAGGTTGGGCTCGTCCAGGCCGATGAACCCGCCCACGCCCGTTCCCTGACCCAACGACGCGCCGAAATTGATGTTGCCGGTGTGCTTCTCGGTGACCTTGAAGACGACGTCGACGTCACCCTGGTCGTTGGCGGGACGGGTATCCGGGAAGGGCAGTGGCTGCTCGAAGAAGCCCAGGTTCGAGATGTTCTGATACGACCGGATCAGCGCGTCCTGGCGGAAGACGTCGCCGGGGAGAATCGTGATCGCGTCGCGGATCACCCGTTCGTGGGTGACGTCATTGCCCACGATCTCGACCTTGTTCACGGTTGCCGGCTGGGCCTCGTTGATCACCCAGCGCAGATCGACTACCGGCTTGCCGTCGGTCCCGAGCCGCCGCACCACGTCGGGCCGGAGGTTCATGTAGATGTAACCGTTGTTGTAGTACAGCATCTGCACGGCGCGCGTAGCGGCGTCCCACTTGTCCTGATCGAAGTACGGCACGGCGGTCTTCGTCGCAAATGGAAAGTAGGCCTGGAGCTCGTCGGTCGAGAAGCGCCTGTTCCCGACGATCTCGAACGACCCCACCCGCCGCGGATCGCCTTCGCTCACGTTGACGAGCAGCTTCGCCTTCCCCGTCGTGTCGTTCACGTACACCGTGTCCCGCAGCACCTGGAAATCGACGTAGCCGTGATCGCCATAGAACTTGGGCAACCGCGAGAAGAGATCCTCCCGCAGCTTGTCGTCTTCGTATTGGCCCGAGCGGAACCACCAGAAACCCTCGGGATGCGTTTTCATGTTGCTCACGAGCTCGGCGTCGGAGAACTTCGTGTTGCCCTCGAAATCGACCTCGGAGATGGCCACCCGCTGGCCCTCCGTGACGTCGAAGACCAGGCGCATGTGCACCGAATCGGCGTCGAAGAACCGCTGCGTGCGCACCTTGGCGAGATAGTAGCCCTGGGCGCGATACAGCGAGTCGATGCGGCCCTCGGCGCGGACCGCGGAGGCGGGATTGTAGGGCCGCCCTTCGCTCAACTGGACTTTGTCGCGAACGCTGTGCTCCGACAGATGGAACACGCCCTTGACCGTCCACCTCACCAGGATCGGCTGCTCGCGCACGCGGAGGTAGAGGGTGCGCCGGCCCTGATCGGTGTCCTCGAGCAGCTGGACGTCGGAGAATTGGCCTGTCTGGTACAGGGCCTGGATGGCGTGCTGGACGTCGCGGTACCCGAGCGGCCGATGCGGGGCGAGCCCGCTCGTACGCAGCACCTCAGCGGCCGTCAGCCGCCGGGCGCCCTGGACGACGATCGAGTCGGGAACGTGCGCGCCGGGCTCCTCCTGCGCGCCACACGGGCGTGTGGCTGCGAGAAGGGCACCGACGACAACTGCGAGGTAGCTGTGGCGGATCACGCCTTCGAGCCGGAGAGCGCTCGGAAGGCCAGTCGTTCCTTGTCCGGGGCTACGTCGACTTCGATTTCGTCACCCCGTGCGAACTCCCCGACCAGAATTTTCTCGGAGAGCGGATCCTCGACGTACTTCTGGATCGCGCGCTTGAGCGGCCGTGCCCCGTAGTGCTCATCGTATCCATGTTCGACCAGGAAATCGGTCGCGGCCGGAGTCAGGCGCAGCGTCAACTCCTCGTCGCCAAGCCGCTTCTGCACGTCGCGCAGCAGAATCGAGACGATCTGCGCGATGTGCTCGCGCGTAAGCGGGTGGAAGACAATGACGTCGTCGAGACGGTTCAAGAACTCGGGATTGAACGTCTTGTTGATCTCGTCTTTCACCTTCTCCGCCATTTTCTCGAATGTGGCACGCGTGTCGGGCTGGGAGAACCCCAGCGCCTTACTCTTGATCATGTCTCGAGCGCCAACATTCGACGTCATGATCACGACCGTATTCTTGAAATCGATCAGGCGGCCGTAGTTGTCGGTCAGGTGTCCTTCGTCGAGCACCTGAAGGAGAATATTGAAGACATCGGCGTGCGCCTTCTCGATTTCATCGAGCAACACGACCGAATAGGGTTTCCGCCGCACGGCCTTGGTCAGCGTGCCCGAATCTTCGTAGCCCACATACCCCGGAGGCGCCCCAATGAGCCGGCTCACGGAGAACTTCTCCATGTACTCCGACATATCCACCCGAATCAGGGCGTTCGGATCGGCGAACAGGAAGCGAGCGAGCGCCCGGGCCAGCTCGGTCTTGCCGACGCCCGTCGGGCCCGAGAAGATGAACGACCCGATCGGCCGCTTGGGATCCTTCAAGCCGGCACGGCTGCGGCGAATCGCCCGTGAAATGACGGTGATCGCCTCCTCCTGGCCTACGACGGTCTGGTGCAGCTCGTCTTCCATCCGCAGCAGCCGGGCGGTCTCCGCTTCCTGGAGCCGCGTGACCGGAATGCCCGTCCACCGCGACACGATGAACGCCACGCCTTCTTCGTTGATCGTGGGACGGTGCGTTTGCCGTTCCTTTTCCCACTGCTCCTGCTTGCGGCGGATCTCGGACTGGAGCTCGCGCTCCTGGTCTCTCAAGCCCGCGGCTCGTTCGAAATTCTGATCGCGGACGGCCGCTTCTTTCTCGGTGTTGATCTGCTCGAGCTTTTCCTTCAAGGCCGCGACTTCCGGTGGCGGCACCTGTGTGGCAAGGCGCGCCCGCGCCCCGGCCTCATCGATTACGTCGATGGCCTTGTCGGGCAGAAAGCGATCGGTGATGTACCGCTCCGACAACTTGGCTGCGGACTCGAGCGAATCGTCGGGGATGACCACCCGATGGTGCTCTTCGTAGCGCTTGCGCAGACCCTTCAGGATCTCGATCGTCTCCTCGATGCTCGGCGGATCGACAATGACCGTCTGGAACCGCCGCTCGAGCGCGCCATCCTTCTCGATGTACTTACGGTACTCGTTCAGGGTCGAGGCACCGACGCACTGCAGCTCGCCACGGGCCAGGGCCGGCTTGAGCATGTTGGACGCGTCCACCGCGCCCTCCGCCGCGCCCGCACCCACCAGGGTGTGCAGCTCGTCGATGAAGAGGATGATGTTTCGGTTCTGGGCGATCTCGTTGATGATCGCCTTCAACCGCTCTTCAAACTGGCCGCGATACTTCGTTCCCGCGATTACGGCCGCCATGTCGAGCGACAACACCCGATGGTCCTTGAGCGCATCCGGGCACTGGCCGCTCGCAATGAGCTGGGCCAAACCCTCGACAATCGCGGTCTTGCCTACCCCGGGCTCCCCGATCAACACGGGATTGTTCTTCTTGCGCCGCGAGAGAATCTCCATCACCCGCTCGATTTCCTTTTGCCGCCCGATCGTGGGATCGAGCTGGCCTTCGGCGGCGAGCTGCGTCAGGTCGCGGCAGAAGTGGTCGAGCGCTGGCGTCTTGGACTTCTTCTCGCTCTTGGGCGCCGCCGGCTGTGAGCCTGAGCCGCCGGGCGTGGGCGAAGAGGGCATCTCACTGCCGAGCAGCCGCAGCGTCTCGGCTCTGGCCTGCTCGAGATTCACGCCTGCGTCCGTGAGTACTTGAGCGGCGATGCCCTTCTCCTCGCGCAACAACCCGAGGAGCAGGTGCTCGGTGCCGACATAGGAATGATTCAGCTCGCGCGCTTCGCTCATCGCGAGCTCGAGCACCTTCTTGGCTCTGGAGGTGTATGGGAGATCCGGTCCGGCCGCGGCAGCCGCCTTCCCCTTCTTGACCGTTTCCTCGATTTTCTGCTGAATCTCTTCGAGGTCGACGTTCAGGTTGGTGAGGACGGCAGCGGCGACACCCTCGCCTTCTCGAATCAGGCCGAGGAGGATGTGCTCCGTACCGACATACTCATGGTGCAGGCGGGCGGCTTCTTCGCGCGCCATTTGGAGAACCTTCCGCACCCGGTCTGTGAAATTGTATCCGTTCATGCCCGCTCCCGCCTACGCAGCTTCGGCGTCCAGCACGCGCCGCACATACGTCGCGCGCACCGTGGGCAACTCCGGATCGCCGGTCGGACGACCTTCAAGTGCCGCCAGGTGCGCAGGCTGGGTGAAAATCAAAAGCTTGTTCAATGTATATACACTCAAGCCAGGGATCAGATTCAAACCGGCGCCCAACCGCACGCCGCTCAACAAATTCATCGTCTCCTCAAAGGTGAGCGTTCGCGCGTGCCGCAGAGTTCCATACGCCCGCCACACCTTGTCGGCCACGATCGTATTGGCCTCGCGCAATAATATGTCGCGCGCCTGCTCTTCGTACTCGATCACCTGGCGGACGATCTTGCCCAGGTGGTCGAGCAGCTCCTCTTCCGACTTGCCGAGGGTTGTTTGGTTGGAGAGCTGGAAGAAATTCCCGACGACTTCGCTCCCTTCCCCGTACAATCCCCGAAAGGTGAGCCCCACCTGCGAGAGGCCCTGGAGCACTTTGCCGATTTCCTTCGTCAAAACCAAGCCAGGCAAGTGGATAAGCACGCTTGCCCTGAGCCCGGTTCCGGCATTGGTCGGACAGGAGGTAAGATAGCCAAATTCCGCGTGAAACGCGAAAGGCAGCAACGCGCCCAGCTCGGCGTCGGCCGCCTCCAGAGCCGCATAGGCCTCCTCGAGGTCGAACCCCGACCGCATGCCGTGAATCCGCAGGTGATCCTCTTCGTTAACCATCACGCCCACCGGCCCATGCACCAGCAGCGCCGCCCCAGGCCTGGGGCGGGTTTCCCGATCCAGCCCCGCCAGCTCTTTCGAAACGAGGTGCCGCTCGTGCAGCAGCTGGCGATCGGTCCGGTCCATCTGATCGAGCCGAAACGTGACCGCTCCCGAGAGACGATCGCTCGCCGACGTGGCGTCCTGGACCTGCGTCAGAACCGCGGTGCGATCGGCGTCGCGGGCGCGCTGGCTGAAGGCATGGCCCTGGAGATTGCGCGCAAGCCGAACGCGCGTCGACAGGACGACGCTCCCCTCCGGACCGGAAGCATCGAGCCAACTCATCCCGCCATCGGGGAGCAGCGAGAGGTCGATCATTCGAGCACCCGCAGCCGATCCCGGAGCTCGGCGGCCAACTCGAAGTTCTCGTTCTCGACAGCGCGTCGCAGCTGTTCGCGCAGGTCGAGCAGCACGCGCCGCGGATCGGCGCCGCTCGAACCGGGGACTGCATACCGCTCCCCGACATGCTGGCTCGACCCATGAAGGCGGCGCAGCAGGTCCCTGAGATGCCCCTCGAACGCCTGATAACAGAGCGCACACCCGAGCCGGCCGCTTTCCCGAAAATCCTTGAGGGTTGAACCGCAGGACGTGCACCGCAGACCGTCGGCGGGGGTAGGCAGGACGTTGGTCGTCCCCTTCCCCATGGCCGTGATGAAACCACCGAGCGGCGATTTGAGAACGGTGACCCCGGTCTCGACCCCCTTTTCGTTGGCACACTGCTCGCACAGGTGGAGCGTGAGCTTCGAGTCGTGCTCCACCTGGGTCAGGTTGATGACCGCTTCCCGTTCCTTGCAGTTATCGCACAGCATCAGGGTATCGCATTCACCGACTCGACCTGCGTGAGCCGCCCGTCCTCGAGCCACAGGAGACGGTCGGCGCGCGCGGCGAGCTGCCGGTTGTGGGTCGCCACGACGACCGCCGTCTCAAACTCCCGCGCCAGCCGGAAAAACGTGTCGTGCAGCCGCTCACTGTTGGCGTGATCCAGATTGCCCGAAGGCTCGTCGGCCAGGACCAGGACCGGATCGTGCACCAGCGCCCGCGCCACGGCGCAGCGCTGCTGCTCGCCACCCGAGAGCTCGGCCGGCCGGTGCGACATCCGTCCCGCAAGCCCGACGTGCGCCAGCAGCTCCTCGGCCCGGGCCCGGGCCTCCCGTAACGGCTTTCCGGCGATCATCAGCGGCATCATCACGTTCTCCAGCGCCGAGAATTCGCGCAGAAGATGGTGAAACTGGAACACAAAACCAAGTTTCCGGTTGCGCACCTCGGCCAGCCCCACCGCGTCGAGGTCGGCGTAGCGCGATCCGTCCAGCCAGATGTCCCCGGCCGTGGCGCGGTCCAACGCGCCAAGCAGCTGCAGCAACGTGCTTTTCCCCGCCCCCGAAGCCCCGACTATCGCGACGACCTCCCCCCGACGGACTTCCAGGTCGATCCCCGACAGCACCTCCAACGGCTGTCCGTCGCCCCCGGCAAAGACCTTTCGCAAACCCCGCGCCTCTATCAACGCGCTCATTCGTACCGGATCGCGGTTACGGGGTTCAACCGGGCCGCCTGCAGCGCCGGATAGAGGGGGGCGAGGGTGGCGATGAGCAGGCTCGCGGCAATCACCAGCAGGGCGTCAACCGGCTGAGTGCGTACCGGGAGGTGGTCGATGAAGTAGATCGATGGATCGATGTGAATCCATTGGCCGCGATTCACCATCCCGCCCAGCACGAATCCGAGCGTCGCTCCGAGCGACGTTCCCACCACGCCGATGAGGACGCCCTGCGCCAGAAAGATGCGCCGGATGGCCGATTGCCGGAGGCCCATCGCCAGCAGGATCCCGATTTCCCGGGTCTTGTCGCGCACGACCATGGTCAACGTGCCGACCACATTGAACGCGGCGACGACGCAGATGAGGAACACGACCAGGGCCATCGCGAGTTTCTCGAGCTTGAGCGCGGAGAACAACGATGCATTCTGGGACTGCCAGTCGAGCACGCGGTACGGGTATCCGAGACGCAGCTCGAGCGCTTGCCCGAACGCTTCGGCATTCCAGGGGTCGGCGAGCCGGACCTCGATTCCGGTGACCGAGGTGTCGAGTCCGGCGAACCGCTGCGCCACGCTGCGCCGCAGCGCGACATAGCTGTTGTCGTACTCGTACATGCCCGTATCGAAAATCCCGGTGACCTCGTAGCGATGATACTGGGGAACGAACGCGCCGATACTGGGATTGAATCGCGCGCCGGCGGGCGAAACCAGCGTGACCACGTCACCCGGGAACGCCGACAGCTTACTCGCGAGTCGCGTGCCGAGCGCGATGCCACCCTCGATATCCTGGCGGGTGGTCCGAAAGTGAAGATCGCCTTTGACGAAATGATGCGCGAAGCTCGTCACGGCGCGTGTCCCAGTATCGGCATCGACCCCGAGGACGATCACCCCTTCGGCGTAGTCGTGTCCCGCGGAGATCAGACCCTGCGTCATGACGAATGGCGCCGCGGCCTCGACGCCCTTGGTTTGCCGCACGACATCCTGGACGTGGCGCCAATCATCGAGACGCAGGCCCTCCCCGTACGTGAGCACGCGCAAGTGCGGGCTCGCGACGAGAATCTTGTCGCGCAGGTCCGATTGCAGGCCGTTCATGACGCCAAGGACGACGACGAGCGCCATGACGCCCACCGTGACGCCGCCGACGGCGATCAACGTGATGAGCGAGACTAGCCGCGATGAGCGGTGACTCCGCAGATATCGCAACGCGATCTGGCGCTCGAGCCGGGAGGGCCAGAAGTCGCGGCGAAACACCACCAGCAGCGCCAGAACGACCCCCGCCCCAACGGCGAGCGCGACCGGTAACGGCGGGATGCTCATGATTCGGGCCGGAGCATCGGAAACAGGATGACGTCGCGGATATTCGACTGGTCGGAGAGGATCATCATCAGCCGGTCGATCCCGAGCCCCACGCCACCCGTGGGCGGCATACCGTACTCGAGCGCGCGCAGAAAGTCCTCATCGAGCTGCTGAGCCTCGAGATCGCCGGCGGTGCGGAACGCAGCCTGCTGCTCGAAGCGGCGCCGCTGCTCTTCGGGATCGTTCAGCTCGCTGAACGCGTTTGCGACCTCGCGCCCCTGAATGAACAGCTCCCACCGCTCGACCCTGGCCGCATCGCCGCGTTTCAGTTTTGCGAGCGGCGAGAGCGCTACCGGGTAATCACACACGAAGGTCGGCTGGACGAGCGTTGGCTCCACGTATGTCTTGAACACCTCATCGATCAGTTTCGGTCCGGCGAGCGCGGCGGACTCCGCCTCGGGCATGCCGCGGCGGCGCAGCGCGTCGCGCAGCTGGCGATCGTCGGCGCTGGTGAGATCGACCCCGGCGATCTCCTGGACGAGTCCGTAAAAGTCCCTGCGCGCAAACGGGCGCGAGAACGAAACCGTGGCGCCGTGACGCTCGAGCTGGGCCGTGCCGAACAGCTCGGCAACGAGCGACGAGAGCATTTCTTCCGTGAGCGCGCGCATCCCGTCGTAGTCGGCGTACGCCTCGTACCACTCGGCCATCGTGAATTCCGGATTGTGGAAGCGCGACAGGCCTTCGTTTCGGAAGTCGTGGCCGATTTCATAGACCTTTTCGAGCCCGCCCACGATGCACCGCTTCAGGTACAGCTCGTCGGCGATCCGCAGGAACACCGTCGTATCGAGCGCTTCATAGTGCGTGGTGAACGGCTGGGCCGCCGCGCCGCCGTACAGCGGCTGGAGCACCGGCGTCTCGACCTCGATGTATCCTCGAGCGTCGAGGAACCGCCGCACGAAGCTCACGACGCGCGCGCGCAGCTTGAACAGCTCGCGCACCTCGGGGTGTACGGCGAGATCGGCGTAGCGCTGCCGAGCGCGTTGTTCCGGATCGGCGAGGGTGCCGTGGCGGACGCCGCTCTCATCTTCCTTGCCGAGCGGCAACGGGCGGAGTGACTTGGCGAGCAGCGTCACCGCTTCCACCCGCAGGGTGACCTCGCCGGTGCGCGTCCGGAACAGCGGACCCGCAACGCCGATGACGTCGCCGAGATCCAGGAGCCCGATCAGCTCGTAGAGGTCGGATCCCAGTTGATCCTGCTTCAGGTACAGCTGAATCTTTCCCGACTGGTCGGCCAGGTGCGCGAACGTGGTCTTGCCGTGCGGGCGAAGCGCCACGAGCCGGCCGGCCAACCGGTACGCCGTTTCGTCGCCGTCACGAAACTGGGCGAGCGCATCGGCCGCCTGATGCGACCGATCGAACCCATACGCGAACGGCGCGATGCCGCGGCGCACCAGCTCCTGCAATTTTTCCTTGCGCGCGACTTCGACGAAACTCGTCACGCCGCCTTGCTCCCGAAGCGCTTCAAATACGCTTCGATAAAAGGATCGATCTCGCCGTCCATCACACTCTGCACATCGCCGACCTTCAAGTCCGTCCGATGGTCGTTCACCATCGTGTACGGCTGAAACACGTAGGAGCGGATCTGATTACCCCACGCGATGTCGGTTTTCTGCTTTTCGACCTCGGCCCGCTTCGCTTCGCGCTCCTCCACGGCTCGCTCGTACAGCCGCGACTTGAGCATCTTGAGGGCGGTCGCCTTGTTCTTGTACTGGCTGCGCTCCTGCTGGCAGGAGACCACGATGCCCGACGGGAGATGTGTGATCCGGACCGCCGAGGACGTCTTGTTGACGTGCTGCCCACCCTTCCCGGACGCCCGGAACGTGTCGACGCGCAAGTCTTCGTCCCTGACCTCGATCTCGATATCGTCGTCGACGACGGGATAGACGAACACCGAGGCGAACGACGTGTGACGCCGCGACTGGGCGTCGAACGGCGAGATCCGCACGAGCCGGTGCACGCCCTTCTCGGCCTTCAGGAGCCCATAGGCATATCGACCGGTGATCTGCAGGTCGACCGACTTGATGCCCGCTTCCTCGCCGTCGAGCATATCGAGCATCTCGACCTTGTAGCCGTGTCGTTCAGCCCAACGGACGTACATCCGCATGAGCATCTCGGCCCAATCCTGTGACTCGGTGCCGCCCGCGCCCGGATGGATGGTCAAGAGCGCGTCGCGCGCGTCGTCCGGCCCCTGGAGCATGTTCTGTAGCTCGAGGGCTTCGAGGTCCACGGCAATCTGACGGGCTTCCGACTCGAGCTCCGACGTCAGCTCGGTGCTGCCTTCAGCCACGGCGAGCTCGTTGAGCGCCTGGGCGTCATCCAACCGGCGGCGCAATCCGCCGTAGGGCTCGAGCCAACGCTTGAGAGTCTTGACCTCCTCTACGACCTGGCGGGCACGCTCGGGATCGCCCCAGATGTTGCCCTCTGCCATGGCGTGCTCGAGCTCTCCCAGCCTTCTCGCTTTCTCGGGAACGTCAAAGAAAGCTCCGCAACTCGGTGAGCCGACGATCGAAGTCCTGGAATCGTTCGGATAAGTCCACAGTCACTCCGCTTCTGCCGCCAGGTAAGATTTGAGCCGTCCGCGGGTACGCCCCCCGGGACGGCTCTTAACTTCCCAAATATAACGATTTAGAACTGTTTCGCGCCGCCGGCGAGAATTTCGTTCAGGGCTTCGGTCCAGAACGGCGTGCTCTTCGCGAGCTCGTGTCCCACCTGCTCCGTGTACTCCTGCCAGCTCTTCTCGATTTCTTCCTTGAAGAGTTGGGGCAGTGTCCCGTCCCGGATTCCTTGTTGACGTTTTTCCGGGTGATAGACCACGAGGTCCGAAACAAGCGCGCGCGCGAGACGCCGCGCCTTTTGCTTCGGGTCTTGTACCATGAACGGATTGACGGGCCGCAGCGGACTCGCGGGTCGCTTCGCTCCGGCGCCTGCATCGGACGGGGGCGGCGCCGGCGGGGCGGCTGGCGGAGCTGTCGCAGCCTTCGGCTGCGACGGCGCTCGAGGTGGCGGCGGAGGGCCCGCGGGTGCGGCTGGCGCAGCCGCGGCCGGTGCAACGACTGGCGGTCGCACGGTGGGGGTGGCCGGAGCCACCGGCGGCGAGACCGGCGCGGCCTGCGGCGCCGCGGGCCGCGCGATCGCGGGCCGCGGGATTCCCGGCTGTGCCGGCGCGACCGGAACGGGAGGCGCGGGTTGCGAACGCGGCACGGCGATGGGCGGCGCGGGGGCCGGCGCAACGGCGGAGACGGGAGCCGACGGGCCGGGCGAGGGCGACGTCGGCGCCAGGACAACCGGCCGTGGTGCGATCGCGGATGCAGCCGCGGGCCGCCCCGGAGCATCGACCGTGACGGAAACGACGAAGACGGCGCTGCACACGGAACAGCGCGCCCGCACGCCGCCGGCCGGGACCTTCGCGGGATCCACGCGGAACACGGTCGCGCACGAGGAGCAGGTGACGTTCATCGGTCCTCGAGATCGGGGTCATGACGACGATCGATGACGAACACCGAACCAACCTGCGTCTTGGCGTAGCTCTTCATTTCCGTGGCCAGCTCACTCACTTGCGCGGGGTGCGTAAAGCGGCGGTGCCTGTTCGTTACCACGCCCACGGAAAGCGTCATGAGTGGCACGCGGTGGAGCTGTCCCCGCCGGTCCTTGCCGAAGTAGTAGCCGGCACGCCGGTCCTGCTCATTGTATTGATAAGGAACGAGCGTGTCGAAGACATCGAGCACCTCGCTGCACACGGCCGGAACCGCGTCAATCGGTATCACCATAATGAAATCGTCGCCCCCAATGTGGCCGACGAATCCTTTCGTCCCCACCATTCCCTTCACCACATCATGCAGAATGCGAGACAAGATATAGATGACCCGGTCACCATCATAATAGCTGTAGCGGTCGTTGAACTCCTTGAAGTGGTCCAGATCGGCGTAGCAGACCGCAAACAGATCACCGCTGTCCATCCGCTGTCGGATGACGCGCTCGATCTCGGTGGTCCCGGGGAGCTTCGTGGACGGGTTCACAGCGACATCGCGTTCCGTGCGCGCCATCAGGCCGTCGAGACGGCTGGCCCGCTCCTCCGGCTCGAACAGCGGCGTGATGAATTCGTCCGCGCCGGCGGCAAACCACTCGCGTACCCGCTCCGTGCTATGCCGGGTCGCGACGGCCGCGAGGGGAACGATGGCCGAGTAGGAGTCGCTCTTCAACCGGGCACAGAGCTCAAGGCCACCCTCGCCGGGCCCATCGGCATCGATGAGAATGAGCACCGGCAGGGAGCGAAGCACCCGTTCCAGAACGGCTGCTGCGGTAGGGACCCGCACAACCGTGAGCTTCTTCGAGTCTACCCAGCACTCGAGAAACGGAGGGATTGGACGGTCTGCCGGCGAAAAGAATAGGATCGTCGGACGCGCCCGCACCCGGCTCCTCGCGTAAGAGGCTGTAGTACTTAAGCTTAAGTCGTTAGTGCTCACGTGTCAAACGAATGTGCAAAACTTGAGATCCCAGTATGGTCAGAAAGTCAGGTGGAAGGTGAAGAATGTGGGGTTGTCGTCGATGAAATCCGAGCTCGAGGCAAACGTGCGCGCGAGATCAAAGCCGATCGCGCCACTCGAGAGTCCCATGCCGAAGCTCGGCCCGCTGACCCCGCTACCCGCGAACGCGTATCCTCCGCGGACGCGCACCAGCCGCTGGTAGCCCACGTCGACACCAAATCGCATCTGGGACTCCCCCTCGCCACGCCACGGGCTATCGAGGTCGGCAGCGACCTCCACGTCGATGCCCCCATTGCCGGTGCCATTCGCCGCTGTGGCTTCACCCCCCGGATTCGGTGGTGTGCCGGCCCTGGGGCGCGCGGCTCCGCTTCCCGCGACGTGGGCACCGAGACGATACAGCGCCCCGAGCACCAGGCGTGCCGGAAGGGGATCAGCCTGGTCCGGCAGTTTCAGGCCGATGTTCTTCAGGGCCACGCCGAGGCGGAGCGCGCCATCGGGTCCGACGTTGAGCTGCCCGCCCAGGTCGAAGCCATGAGCTGTGCCTTGCGAGCTCGCGACCGCTTCACAGTCGCCGCTGCAGGACAGGCGCGTCTGCACCAGCTTGTAGTTGATTCCGAGTGTGAGCGAGCCCGCGATCTCCGCCGAGTACGACGCGAGGAACTCGAGGTTTCGCGGGGCGATTTGCGCTACGACGTTGTTCGTGGAATCCGTGCGGTCGAGCGATCCGTAGTCGAGCAGGTAGACCGCGCCGCCGAACACGCCGAATGAGTGGGCTGGGAAGTAGGCGGTCAGCGCGTGCGCGTTGCCGGCGGCGAGGCTCGCGTTCTCGACTGCGAATTCGCTCGACTGCATCGTGGCGAGCCCCGCCGGATTCCAAAATACCGCCTCACCCCGGCCCTCCATCGTCACGGCAGTCTGTCCCATGCCGACGGCCTGCGCGCCGATGGGCAGTGACAGAAACAACGCTCCGGAGTTGTCGGAGAATTGGGCGGTCAGGCAGACGGGCGGACAGGTGAACAACAGCGCGGCGAGCAGCAGCGGTCCGCCCGTCCGTCGACCCGCCCATCCGCTCTTAAAAATGTTTCGCCTCGTCGATCAGCATGATCGGGATGTCGTCCTCGACCATGTAAATGAGCCGACACGTCTGGCAGACGAGCGCTTCAGCCTGATCTGGGGAAGCTCCGACCCGGTGCTCGAGGGGACCCTTGCACTTGGGGCAGACGAGAATCTCGAGCAGCTCAGGGGCAAGGCTCACGTGGTGTACCCGAGTCGTCGGAGTTGTGCTTCCTGGCGGCGCCACTTGGGGAGGACCTTCACGTGCAGCTCCAGATACACCTGCTGGCCGACGAGCGGCTCGATCTTGGCGCGAGCCGAGCTGCCCAGCGCCTTGATCGTGCGGCCAGCCTCGCCGATGACGATCCGCTTCTGCGTCTCACGCTCGACGGCGACCACGGCCCGAATATACACCGGATTTGTATTCTCTCGATACTCATCGATCTCCACCGCCACACTGTAGGGGAGCTCCTCCTGCAGCAGCTCGAATGCGGCCTCGCGAATGAACTCCGCCACGAAGAAGCGCATCGGCTGCGTAGCCACCTCTTCCGGATCGTAATGAAATGGTCCTTCCGGCAGCAACGACGCAAGCCGGTCGAGCAGGGTATCGAGGCCGGCGCCGGTTTGCGCGGAGACGATGACGGCGGATGGGCGGATCGGCGGATGGGCCGATGGGGAGACCAGATCGGCTTTCGTGTAGACGGTCAGGATCGGCGCTCGCGGCGAGCGATCGAGCCGTGCGACCTGTTCGAACGGCGGAGCAGGATATTCGGGGAGGGGATGGAGATGGGCGATCACCTCGGATTCCGCCAGCGCGCGCAGCGCCGCCGCACGCATCGTTTCCTGGAGCTTGTATCTCGGTTCGAGCAACCCGGGAGAGTCCGTGAAGATGAATTGCGTGTCGCCGCGCGTCAGCAACCCGATCACCGGCAACCGCGTGGATTGCGGCTTGGGCGAGACGATCGCGAGATGCTCGCCCAGGAGTGCGTTCAGCAAGGTGGACTTGCCGACGTTGGGCTTTCCGGCGAGAACGACGGTACCGCAGCGGGTCATGCAGAGAATGTCGAATGTCGAATATCGAATGTCCAATGCAGATATTTCCCACAATGCGATAACCGCGCTTAGAACTCCAGTTCCTCCCATTCCTGCTTCACCCTCTGGAGCAGCGCTTCGTACCGCGCGTCGCCCCGGAGCCGGGTGAGGAACGGATCGTACTCGGCGAGCATGGGATAGTTGATGAAGCCGCGCTGGACTGCATGCGCGATCCACTGGAGTGCCTCGTCGCGTGCATCCATCATTGCGCAGAATCCGGCCAGATACCAGCACGTGATTTCGAACGAGCGCGCGGCTGCAGTCAGCTCTGGCGTGAGCGCCGCCAGGGCCTCGCCACGCTCCCCCCGGAGGGCGTGCAGGAAGAAATTGTTGTACCAGATCCACGGGCTTGCCGGGGCGAGGAGTTCGAGCGATGTGAGAACTTTGCGCGCTTCGTCGAAGCGTTGATTCCACACGAGTGCCATCGCGATCGTGTGCACCGAGGCAGGATTCCTGGGCTCGAGATCGAGCCAGCGGCGATACCAGGGGAGCGCCGCCTCGAACCGTCCGCCGAGCCACTCGAGCCATCCGGGTATGCAAAGGTTCATGGTTGTCAGCGGATCCGTATCGAGAAGCCGCTCCGCCAGCGGCCGCCCGATTTCCACCTTTCCGAGCGAACCCAGCCATCCGATACACCAGAAGAGCGCGTCCCTGTGATAGGGATCGATCGCCAGCGCACGGAGCATGGCCCGGACGCCCTCCCTGATGTCCCCGCGCCGGCACCACGCCAGTCCCGTGAGAAAGTGCGCATCGGCAGAAGTGCGATCGAGCTCGAGAGCCTTTCGGGCGCAGACTTGGATGCGGCGCAGCGTGCCGGCGTTTTCAAACATCAGCAACCCGTACTGGGAGTACACCGCGCCGAGCGTCGCGTACAGGAGCGCGTTTTCTCCTCCGAGCCTGAGGCCCGCGCGGAGCAGCGATCGCGCGCGATGCAGCCGCTCGACCGTCAGGTCGTGAGACATTACCTCGCGCGCGCGCAGGTAGCACTCGTACGCCCGGCCGTCGGGAATCGCGCGCCGCCCGAGCCTCCGATCCTGAGTGGGAGTCAGGGGGACGTGGAGGGCCGTCGCGACCTCGCGGGCGGTCTGCTGCGCGAGCTCCGACAGCGCGCCGACGCCGAGCACGCGTTGCATACTCCAGACAATCGTGCTGCTCGCGGTGTGCACCAGGTCGAGCGAAACGCGCACCATTTCGGTTGAGCCGGCGAGCCTGCCCCGCAGCACGTATCGGACATTGATCTCGCTCGCGAGCGCCGCAATCTCGCGATCGCTGCCTTTGAGCTTCCTCGCGGAAGCCCAGGAGATCACGCGCAGCGAATCGATGCCCGTAAGTGCCGCGACGACCTCCTCCGACAAACCATCCGTATAGCCGTCCACGGCCGCGTCGCCGGGCGCGAACGGAATGACCAGAATCGAGCGCTGATGGGATTCGATCGGCTGGATCCGCACGCCCGACAGCCCCTCGAGCCGCGCCGGGAGCTCGGCCGGCTCCGCGCATGTCCAGATACCGCCGCGCACGGCCAGCACCCCGTGGTCGATGGCTCGTTCGAGCACGTCCAGCGCCGCAAGAGGCGAGCCCGCCGCAATTGTCTGTAACCGCTCAGGCAGCTCCCGCGCCCACTGCAACTCGGGCAACGCGCCATGTCCTTCCAGCAACATCCGCATATCCTTCGCCGCCAGCGGGGCCAGGCGAACCGTGGCGGTGTGCGCGCCCGGGATACGATCGGACGCGGTGCGGGACGCGGTCACAATCAGCGTGGCGAACCGATCCACGCGGTCCCAGACCGCATCGAGCACCTCGCGCGAGTGGTTATCGGCCCAGTGCACGTCGTCGAGCAGGAGCGCGATGGGACGCTCTTCCGACACGGCCTGCAGCAGCTCGAGCAGCGCAAACAGCCGGTTGCGGGTCGCCTCTTCCCCGATCGCGCGGTCCGGGGCTACGGGGAAGCGGCGAGACAGCGTGGGATTGAGCGCGACGAGCGCGGCAGCCGTCACGGCGGAGACGCCCGCGGCGCCCGGCAGCTCGGCCAGCTCCGTCGCGACGTCGGACGCGAGTACATAGGGCACTTCCCGGGTCGTCCAGTTCGAGGCGAGATAGACGACGCACGCGCCCAGCGCCTGCAGGCGGGTTTTCGCCTCTTTGAGGAAGATCGTCTTTCCAAATCCGGTGGGAGCAACGATTTCGATGTGCGCACCATGACGCCACCTGGTCTTTTCCCACGCGCGCAGCAGCACGCCCATTTCCGTCGCGCGACCGACGAGCCTCGCCATGGCCGTCGCCATGGGCTGCACGTCCTGAGGTGTCGCGCGACGCCGCGCCCGACGCAGCAGCTCGCGCGTGGGCGGATCAGGCTCCCGTCCCGCCATGGCGAGCTGCCATTCGAGGAGATCGGCTTCAGTCGCGGCGCGAATCCGCTCGCCCCCGGCCAGCAACGTCTCGAGGTACAACCGCCAACACGCCTCGTCCGTCTGTTGGGCGTCACGCACCCGTTGCGCTAATGCAATGGCGCGCGTGAAGTCTCCCAAACGGACCGCGCGGCGGGCGATTTCTTCCCCCGAGTTGCAAAAGGTGCGGGAGAGCCGGTAGCGCTCGAGGTTCGCCCACTCGTCGAATCCCGTCGAACCGGAGCTCCCCAGTCCGGCGAGAAAATCGCCCCGGTACAACCGGACCGCGCGCTCGACCTGTCCACCATCGAGCGCGCTGAGAAAGGCATCGCGGTCGCACCGCACCGAGCGATCGAGCACCAACTCTCCCGTCCGATTCGCAATCACCACCGTGCCGACACGCCGGCGGATGTACCACAAAGTTTGGCGGAGATCGTGCTGCGCCACATCGGGTGGACGATCGGACCAGAGCAGCTCGCTAATCCGGTCGCGTGGCACGCGGCGTTCGGGAGCGCTGGCGAGATACGCGAGGAGCGCGACCGGCTTGCCGGGGCCAAAGAGCGTCTGCAGTCCGGCGCCCGTCTTCCCTCTTCCCCGTCCACGGGCGGCAAGCGAGGCGCCACCCAGAGTCGTGAGAATCAGCCCTGGTGCGAGCTTCCCATCAGTTGCGGAGCGTCCAGGATGCGAGGCCGTGGTTTCCCCTCCCCCACAGACCGGGGGAGAACCTACTGGCGGCGTCTCGTTCGGCAACGCAACTCAACGGTTCCATCATGGAACCAACCGGCGATGCCAATCTGACGAGGGTCTGACGCCCCGAGGGAGCCATGAAGTGAGCGTTGCACCGCATCTCCGTCGTCGGCCTCGCACCGTACGCGGGCGCCTGCGATCGCAGCAACGTGGGTGTCGGTCCATCCCCAGCCTGCGAGAAAGCCGGCGGCGGCGGGCGTCGGTTGTGGTCCGGCACAGCTTCTGCCAGACTCTGGGCTCTTCGCTGGCAATCTCGTTGGGTGGCGACGTCGACGCGCGCGTCCAAAACAACGCATTGAATGCAGCAGCGGCGGGCGTTCGCCCAAGGCAGCCCGCGCTGTCGGAGGACGGCGAGACGTTGATCTTCACGTCAAACCGTCCCGGGGAAAGCGCCAACAATGATCTGTGGATGTCGACCCGCAGGCCGGGCGGACCGTACGCTCAATAGCCCTTGGCGTGCAGCACCCTCACCCTGGCCTCGAGATCCGCCGGATAGGTCTCAACAACGCGACCCAGCGGCGTGACGTAGATGCGCACGCTCGACGCCCCAGGAATCTCCGTCGGATAGAATGCGAACGACCAGACGTGCGCGCTGGCTCCATTCCACAGGAATGTCGTGGTTTGAACGCCCATCTCGGGCGGCGGATCGCCCAGCAGCGAACCGACCTGACTGTACGCGATAGCCCAGGAGGCTCCGGCAACGATTCCCGCGACGACGGCAAGCATCAAGACCAGCCAGATCAAGCGGACCACAGGGTCTCCTCGAAGCTACGCGAAGTAGGCGTCTCCCCAGCCGATCTCGAACACGCCGCCGCATTTCGCGCACCTGAGACTCACGGACGCATTGCCGAGAGCCGCGCGATTGCGACATTCGGGACACACCGCATAGCGCGGCCCCCAGCGCACGGGCAGCGCCTTGGAGTTCTGGGGCCGCGGCACGACCGACCAGACGCCGGGATGCGCGGGGAGCATGTAGAGCAGCGAACGCGACACGCCGACCGGACGCGAATTCACGTCGAGCACGGCTTCTTCCGTGGTGAGCCGCAGGATGCGATACCACGCGCCGCGTCGCAGCTGGCACGTCGCGTCGGTGCGCACGCGAGCCCAGCGCAAGTCCGTCATGGAGTCCTCCGTTTCTGGCGCGGGACGATTGTACGCACTACAAAACGCTCGTTCCGGCCCCAGGGCGATGTGACTGCCGTCACCCAGCGGATGGGCGTGGTCACATAGCTTTGCCAGGAGCGCCCAACACCAAAGGAGGAGGACGAGATGGAAGTGCGACAGTGGGCGCGAGTGCGCGGCGATGTGAACTGCAGCGTTCGCCGCGGCGCCTGGTATCAGGTCGTGAGACTCATGCCCGAAGCGGTGATCCTCGAAGTCGGGCAGCGCTCGGTAAGCGTGCCGCGCGAGCTGTTGCAGATTGTGGCACTACGCCCTAACCGCTGGTCCGTGGTCCAGCGCCCCTACGATGCGGTGGACTTGCCGATGAAATGGGGATCGCGCTACGGGGTCTGTTCCACCTGCCGTCATCGCATGCCACTCGAGTCCCAACAAAAGACGTTGAGCTGTGGTCGGTGCGGCGCGACGGCTGAGGTGGCGTGGCGGGAATAGGTCTAGCGCGGCGATCGAGACGGGAGCTCGAGTGCGGCGGCCTCGAGCGGGCGCTGCCTGAGCTCGACCGGCGCGGTGCGACGCCCCCGCGCCGCTCGCAGGTTCAAAAGCTCGACGAATACTGAGAACCCCATCGCGAAATAGACATACCCCTTCGGCACGTCCTGCCCCACGCCGTCCGCCACCAAAGTCACCCCGATGAGCAGCAGAAACGCGAACGCGAGCATCTTGATGGTCGGATGACGCAACACGAAGGCGCTGATCGCGTTCGCCGCGAAGAGCATAACCGCGACGGAGATCACGATCGCAGCGACCATGACCTCGATCTCGCGCGCCATGCCGATGGCGGTAATCACCGAATCGAGCGAGAACACGATGTCGAGCAGCGCGATCTGGATGATCACGCTGGTGAACGTCACGCCACGCTTCCCCCTGCCCGCCCCCTCGCTCGCGCTGCCCTCGAGCTTGTCGTGAATCTCGTGTGTGCTCTTCCACATGAGGAACAGACCACCGGCGATCAGAATCAGATCTCGGCCCGAGAGCACGTGGCCCAGGACGCTGAACAGCGGTTCGGTGAGACGCATGATCCACGTGATGCAAAACAGCAGCAGCAGTCGGGTCACCATGGCCACCGCAATCCCGACGGTGCGAGCCCGCCCCTGGAGCGCGGGGGGCAGCCGACTGGCGAGCACCCACACGAAAATGATGTTGTCGATCCCCAGCACGATCTCGAGGAGCGTGAGGGTCCCGAGGGCGATCCAGCTTTCAGGTGAGGTAAGCCAGGACATCGGATTACCGCTCGCCGCGTGGGCGCTTAATGCGATGCGTGCGGCACGGCGAGCGAATCGGTGACGGGATCCCACCCACCGCCGAGTGCCCGATACAGCTGCACGACCGCGACGCGCTGCTGGCGCTGCAGGCTGGATTCGCCAAGCTCGGCGTCGGCGAGAATCCGCTGGGCATCGAGCAGCGTCGTGTAACTGTCGACCCCGCCGTGGTAGCGATCGGCGGCGAGCAGTACGGCGCGTCGCGCCGCTGCCACCTGCCGCAGGGCCGCATCGACCGCGATGCCGAACTGCTCGAGCGCGAGCAGCTGATCTTCGACCTCGCGGAACGCTTCCAAGACGACCTGGTCATAGTGCGCGAGGGCGGCTTCGGTGCGGGCGCGTTCCAAGGCGACCTGCTTGCCGCTGCGGCCACTATTAAGAATGGGCAGCAGGACATTGGCGCCGAGATGCCAGAAGCCCGTCATGGCGCCGAACAACTGATCCACTGCGTCGGTGCGGGTGCCTGCGGCGCCGGTCAGCGAAATCGTGGGGAAGCGCGCGGCAATGGCCGCGCCGATCTGCGCATTGGCGGCGTGCAATTCTTCTTCGGCTTGCCGGATGTCCGGCCGGCGCTCGAGCAGCGTCGAGGGGAGCCCCGCGGGAACGCGTGCGGGGAATTGCTGATTCACGAGGGCGGCGCCACGCGGCACCGTGCCCGGCATGCGCCCGAGCAGCACGTTGAGCTCATGCTCCTTTTGCCCGCCCTGCAGCCGTATCTGTGCGAGCCGGGCTTCAGCGTTGGCGAGCTCCGACTCGCCCTGGCGCACGTCCAACTCGGAGGTCAAGCCGCCTTCGAAGCGGGAGCGGGCAAGATCGAGTGACACGCGGCGAGTCGACACGTTCGACTCCGCGATCACTGCCTGCTGGTCGAAGTCGCGCAGCTCGAGGTAGGCCCGCGCCACGTCGCCCACGACGGTCACGATCACGGCGCGGCGTCCGTATTCACTCGCCAAAAGCGACGCCTGGGCGGATTCATTGAGGCGGCGCAGCCGTCCCCAGAAATCGAGCTCCCAGCTGACCGTCGCACCGACCTGAAAGAAGTCATACTGGCCCACGCCGAATCCCAGCAGGGTGTCGTGCACCTCGCGCTTCAGCGCGCTGCCGCTGGCATCGATTTGCGGCAGGAACTCGAGGCGCTGGATGCCGAGCTGCGCACGCGCTTCGTTGACGTGGGCGAGCGCAACGCGGAGGTCGCGGTTCTCCTGGAGCGCGACGCGGACGAGGCGCTGTAGCGTGGTATCGCCCAGCACGTCCCACCAGTGCAGGTTGGCATAGGAGGAGTCGTTGACGGAGAGCGTCGTGTCGGTCCAGTGCTCCGGCACGGCCTCGTTGGGCCGCTTGTAGCCCGGGCCCAGGGCACAGGCGGCGGCGCTCGCCGCAACCAATACCGCCGCGAGCCGGCGCGCCGTGGCGGTGCGCATCAATGGGCGCTCGGCGCCTTGGCCGCGAGCGCGGGCTCCGGCACCGTTCCCCGCTCCTCGCGCGGTTTCTTCTTCTTTCCGAAGGTCCAGCTCTCGGTCCAGGCAAACAGCGCCGGCACGATGAAGACACCGACCGCGGTCGCGATCGACATCCCCCAC
>Ga0335079_10001015_pt1 | contig 31866 bp, 23 predicted proteins | sample Lox_Sample_33_FD_206719 | JGI IMG/M metagenome (GOLD analysis project Ga0335079, IMG submission 206719) | Soil microbial communities from Loxahatchee National Wildlife Refuge, Florida, United States - Lox_Sample_3.3 | ecosystem: Environmental > Terrestrial > Soil > Wetlands | place: USA...
GAAGATATAATCCATGGGAGACTTGGCGTAGCCGATCTCCTTTACGCCCGACCATCCGCTCGGCTCAAAGCGTGTGTGGCTGAATTTCCCACACAATATTTTGAGTGGCACACCGAACTGAAGTGCAAGAGAAACCACCGTGGCGAAGGAATCCATGAGCCCCGAAACTGTTGACCCTTCTTTGGCCATGCGGATGAAGATTTCGCCGGGGATGCCATCTTCATAAAGACCGACCGTCAGGTAGCCTTCCTGCCCTCCCACCGAGAAATGGTGGACAACCGCCTTCCTCACGTCCGGAAGCCTGCGCCGATACGCTTTCGCGCCCTCACCGAGGTCCGCCGCCGTTGACGGCATGGGAGGCGCATCGATTGAAACTTCGGGCTCAGAAATTTGAGTTTCCTTGCTTGCTCTTCCCGTGCTCAGCGGCTGCGTTCGCTTGCAGCCGTCCCGGTAAACCGCCACTGCCTTCAGACCCAGACGCCAAGCTTCCATGAAGACCTCCATGATGTTGTCAGCCGTGATTTCGTTGGGTAGGTTAACCGTCTTGGAGATAGCACCGGAAAGAAAGGGCTGGACCGCGGCCATCATACGGACATGCCCCATATAGTGAATCGAGCGCTGGCCGTTCACCGGCGCGAGCGCGCAGTCGAAAACCGGAAGATCCTGCGGCTTAAGACCTGGGCCGCCTTCAATCGTTCCGTTTTCCTTGATGTAATGGCCGATTTCGCTGACCTGTTCTTCGCTGTAACCCAGCCTGATGAGCGCCGCGTGCACCACATTCGTGACCAGCTTCATCTGGCCACCGCCCACGAGCTTTTTGTACTTCACCAGCGCCAAGTCAGGCTCAATCCCGGTGGTATCGCAGTCCATCATGAACCCAATGGTGCCAGTGGGCGCGAGCACGGTCACCTGGGCATTGCGATAGCCGTTCTGCTCGCCCGAAGCCACGCACTCCTTCCACACTTCTTGGTTGGTGAACCAGAGGCTCGGTGGCACGTCGCATCCGGTGACCTCCTCCAACGCCTTGCGGTGCATCCCGATGACCTCCAAGAACGCGTCGCGGTTTTCGCTGAAGCCCGCGAACGGCCCCACCACCTCGGCGATTCGCGAAGACATAAGGTGCGCTTCTCCCTGCATCAGGGCGGTGATCGCTGCGGCGTAGCTGCGGCCCCCATCTGAATCGTAAGGGAGGCCCCTCGCCATCAGCAGCGCGCCCAGATTGGCATAGCCAAGACCCAGCGGGCGGAAATCGTGGGAATTCTGAGCGATTTTCGCGGTTGGGTAGCTAGCGTTATCGACGAGTATTTCCTGCGCCGTGATCATCACATCGACGGCCTGACAGAAGGCGTCCGTATCGAATCTCCCATCCGGCAGAAGAAATTTCATGAGATTCAGCGAGGCCAGGTTGCAGGCGGAATCATCGAGGAACATGTACTCGCTGCAAGGGTTTGAAGCGTTGATTCTGCCTGTCGCCTTGCAGGTATGCCAATTGTTGATGGTCGTGTCGAACTGGATCCCCGGGTCGCCACACTGCCAGGCAGCTTCCGCAATCTTGCGCATCAGGTCCCTCGCCCGGTAGGTATTTGCAGGTTCACCTGAAGTGACTATGCGCGTGGTCCATTCCTGGCCCTCCGCCACAGCCCTCATGAAATCATCGGTTACCCGCACGCTGTTGTTGGCGTTTTGGAAAAAGATCGAAGAGTACGCCTCGCCGTCGAGCGAGGAATCGTAGCCGGCGTCAATCAGTGCCTTGGCCTTGCGCTCCTCCTTGGCCTTGCACTCAATGAAATCTTCGATGTCAGGGTGGTCGATATTGAGGATCACCATTTTTGCCGCGCGGCGTGTCTTGCCGCCCGACTTGATCACGCCAGCAAAGGCGTCAAATCCCTTCATAAAGGACAGAGGACCCGAAGCCATACCCCCACCCGAGAGCCCTTCCAGAGAGGATCGAAGAGGCGAGAGGTTCGTGCCGGTGCCCGAACCATACTTGAAGAGCATCCCCTCGGTCTTCGCCAAGTCGAGGATGCTGGGGAGGTTATCTTGGACGGAGTTGATAAAGCAGGCGGAGCACTGCGGGTGACGGTAGGCCTCGGTCTCCTGTTCCACGCTGCCCGTGGCTCGATCCCAGTACCAGCCTCCACCCTCAGAATGACGGCCGTCCTGGCGCCACAGACCGCAATTGAACCAAACGGGCGAGTTAAAAGCCGCCTTCTGGCGAACCAGAAGGTGCGTCAGTTCATCCTGAAAACACTCGGCGTCTTCCTGGGTGCGAAAATAGCCGCCTTCCACGCCCCAACGGGTGATCGTATCCGTAACACGGCTGATAAGCTGGCGGACGCTCGACTCCCGCTCCACGGTGCCCAATCTCCCGTGGAAATATTTCGAGGCCACAATATTCGTGGCCGTCATCGACCACTCTTTGGGCACCTCCACATACGGCTGTTCGAAAATCAGCTGGCCCTTTTCGTTCTGGATGGAGGCGGTGCGCAGCTCCCACTCAAGCTCATCAAAGGGATGCTGGCCTGCCTTCGTGAAGAAGCGCCTGAACTTCAAGCCCTGCCGAGAGGGCGTAACTGGCGACTCCGAGGCACGGCCATTGATGACCGCACTTTCAGTCTTTGTTTCTGACATCTCAACCTCCAGAAAACCATTCCTTAATGCTGACGGGCTCGGGCCGCTACACCCCGGCGCACCGCCGCGCTACGGCTGATGTGATTGCCCGCTGTGCGCCAAGCTCTGTTCAGGGAAAGTTCCGCTCTCTGAACTCTGTGCACCGAGACCCACTGATTTCGGCGCTAGCAAGTAATGACCGTGGGTGCACCCGATGCAAACAGTTCCCCTGGTCACGGCTTCCACCACGACTCGAAATGGTTCAGGGATCTCCCTAGGCTCACCCCCGCGAGAGTAGAAAACTGGCGGGCGAGAGCTATTGATGCCTTGACCTCTTTTGCCCGGGTCGATTTCCAGATACCCATGGACTCCCCGAAACAAGGGACTTGATTCGAGAGTGGGCCTTTTCCCCACCTCAGCGGAACCAAGCCAGTGTTTCGTGATGAGCAGTTCGCACGTGCGGCCCGCCCGGAACATTTCGACCCGCACCAGGACCGGCGATACGACCACGGCGTGAAGACCGTTCACTCCAATTGCATCAATAGGGTGCAGATAAGCGAGCGGCTCCCCTTTCTCGCCTGCGAAGGATACGTAGCGTCCAATCTCCTCGACCGCGCCACCGGATTCCACACCGCGGATTACGTACCGCCGCGCCAAATGCTGGTGTTCGAGGCTCACGTCAGGCTTGGCGAAAATGCCGACCTGCGCCAAACGGCGGACCGCCCGGTGCGGTAGGCTAAGCCCGCGACGAAGCGCCCCCCCTGGATCTACTGGCATGAATGTCCTCCACTATTAGGATTTCTGTTGAAATCGAATCGGGCAGCCCAATGCCTCGCGAATCATCTCTTTCGTACAACCCGCCCAACACTTGTAGAACCTTGGGTCGTCGATTCGAATCGCCAGGTTGTCCCCGCCACGGTCATGACCATTGGCCGCGCATGAGGGGCAGCGAGTAATGTAATTTCGCCCCACCTTGCGGGATTTCCCCACGTGCTCAAGGATCTTGAATTCGTTCGGTACTGGGTCTGCACGCCGCGGTGCAGATTCAGGAGGACGCGGCTTGCTTTGAAACTCCGCCGGCATAGCTTTCCCGGCGATGAAGCGTGTCATCTCTTCTTCCGTGACCTTGCGGAGCCGCCTCAAATACGACATCTGCAGTTCCAGGCCATAATCAGCTCCGTAGAACCAATACCGGCGGCACGCTCCACGGTGAATGCCCAGTGGTCCGCGGATCGCGTTTCCGAACTCACCGGGCCCAAGCTCATCGTGCTTCGGGAAAACTTCGATTCCGTCGGCCAGCCCATTTCCCTTGACCGGCACGCCGAGCGTTAATGCCAAGTTGTAGATATAAACGCGGCAATCTCGCGCCCGCAGCGGCGTCTCGAGGAAGATCCAAAGGTGCCCCCCACGGCTACTCATTTCGAGCGCGGGTTGGACCTTATCTTTGCTCAGGTAGTACTGAAGCTTGATCAAGTCCTCCATGGCGCCCTGGTAGTCGGCGTCGATCGCGAGCCACTTGCACCGCTGGGTCTCCGGGTTGATCGCGTAAAGGCCCGCGGTGATTTCTCCTTCGAGATGACGCCGGATGGTGTCTGCCGTGAGGCTGAGGCCCTCGCCGGTTTTCTTGTCCGTGGGACGGTAGTAGTAGTGCCGGTCACTTCCCGGGTGGGGACGGTCGGACTGTAGGGTGTATGCCCGCCGGTTCACGAAGAGACGGAGGTATTCCGCCGCAACGTCGGCCGGCACGTCTAGCCGAAGCCGCTGCATTTTCTCCTCCGTCAATCCTGGTGGGCGCCATAGTTCCATATAGACTGGTGATAAAACGAGAAATATTTTCAGTCAAATGGACCGATGTGCTCTTTGGCATGGTAATGTTGTCAATGACTTACAGAAGGGCGTAATTCGTCGGCTTTCTTTGGCTGGTCGCAGAGCACGGCGCTTCAGGCGGGGAGACTTTTGACGACCGAGGGTGCCTGTCCCGGCGTCACCAGCCATTGGACGGGTGAGGTAAGCAGCGCGGGGGATTCCGCGAGCTGGAAGAAATGGCATTGCTCGATCAAAAGATCGAACTCTGATGGACTGTACCCGCCGTAGTTCTGATCGTCGAAATCGATCCAAAACCAGGCACAGTGTTTCCGGTCGTAAACATAAACCGCTCCGCAGTCGGGGCAGTCAGAGTGACCCACAAAGATCACGAGGGCCGTTGGAAACTGGAACCACCGAAGGATTTGCGGATAGTCTGCGAACTCCAACAGCCTGTCGACTGCTTGGCAGGCTGTTTCAATTTTAGTTAACGACAGAATTTTCCTGACCCTTAATTCTCCAAACACTTTTCCTCCTCTTATTGGCTTATGTTCTAACCGGCAATATTGCCGGTTTTAATGTGGTCTAAATAATTGAGATTCCATGCGAACCGCCATCGGCGCTGCTGAAATGGTCGACGGGAGCCGTTCCCGGAAAACTTCAGAGTAGTGCGTTAGAACCGGTCGGAACCTTCTTCGTCGATAAGTACGCCAAACGGTGCAGCCCTTATCTTCGCTGAATCGAATTCCTGTCCTAAACTCGCATGTACAGCCGACATACAAAGTCCTGGGGACTCTGGGTACACAAAATTTATGAGCGGAACCAGAGATTGCAGGTAAACTGTGGTGGATTTGCCATGACTGAGGAAGTCAGCTCTATGGCTCAATCGAATAGTCACGAGGCTGAAAGCTCGCCAAAAGATCGGATCCTCCGTCTGTTTAAGTTCCTCTATGAAGTCAACCGTCTCCGCAACCGACCGGAGCGGACCTTGGACGAGCAGGTATCCTCCATTCCGTTGACCCACCTACCAGAACACCCGTCGATACAGATGCTTCGGCCTGTCGCGACGGAAGGTGAGCCGCCCGGCGGATTCGAATTGAAGGTCGCTCGGGCAACCACAACGCGTTGTCCTGATCCTCCCGCTGTTTTGGGCGATTGGTTGATCTCCGGTTGGGATGACCCGACAAAGGAACCATCGTTTTCTGAAAGCCTTAACCGAAAAAATGAAAAGGGCGAATCCGTCACAATTAGCTTCGCCGCCGACCCGCAGCGCACAGGCGCTTGGGCGCAATGGACGTCCACCCGGAAAGCGTGGGCCGAACCGGAGTGCCGGGCGCGCAACGCGCTGGGCTTTTTCGAGAAACTCTACGGACTTTACGCTCTCTTGCAAAAAGACGGCGAACAACTTGAACTTATAGTGGCCGATGGCATTCTTAACTGGCGGGTTCGGTCGGTCATGGAGCTCGTCGAAGTTCGTCTTCATCACCCGCTACTACTCAAACGCGTAGAACTGACATTCGATGCCTCGAAGCCCGAGTTTAGGGTGACGGACGCCGAGCGAGATAGCGAGCTATACACATCGCTACTCATCGACCTCGACGGTCTCAACGCAGCGGGCATCGATGCACGGCAACGCGAGTTGTCCAGCGCTAAGTACCATCCGATGGGATTTGCTGACACTCAGGCATTCCTAAAGGCACTTGTGCAGACGATATCGCCAACAACCGGGCAGTACTTCGAAGACAGTCGAGGTGGTTACGAGCCGCACCCTCGCCTTTGGCGTGAACCCATGCTGTTGGTTCGGAGGCGGGTTCAGGGTGTCACAAACGCAATTTTGCGCATTATTGATGACATTAAACGCAAGGAAGTGTTTCCTCCAGCGTTCGGCCAGATCGTTGGTATGGCGACTGAATGGAAAACTGCTGCCGAATCTGAGGCGACGGACGATGGAAGAAATTCCCTGGGAGGATCTGCGGCTTTTCAGCCGACGAGCATCGTTGACGACGAAATTCTCCTCGCAAAAGAGGCCAACGAGGAGCAAATGCAAATTATCCGGCGCCTTTCAGCGTCCGGTAGCGTACTAGTCCAAGGACCCCCCGGAACAGGCAAGACACACACCATCGGCAATATTATTGGCCACCTCTTAGCCCAGGGTAAGACCGTATTGGTGACCAGCCATACGCCGAAGGCACTGCGCGTTTTGCGAGATCAGATTCCCCATGAGCTGAAGCCACTATGTGTCTCTGCCGTGGGCGGGGATCGCGAGTCACGTCGTCAACTAGAAGCGGCTATAACGGAGATCAACGCAAGATTAGCTCGCAAGCCAATAGAAACACTGCGGCTTGAAATTGAGCAGCGCCTAAAGGAGCGACGCAGGCTTCTTGAGGAAAATAGGCTCCTTACAACCAAACTGCGAGAGGCTTTGGAAAGCGAATATCGGGAGATCGCGACTCGGGACAGTCTCGTGACGCCGACTGATGCCGCCAGGTATGTTAGGAAGCATACGTCCGTGAATTCCTGGATACCCGGTCCCCTGGCAGAGCGAGTTTCACCACCCCTGTCTGTGGAAGAACTTTCAACTCTTTATTCTACGAACGCGGATTTTAGCGCCAGCGAGGAGCACGACGCGTCCTACAGATTGCCACCCGTTGATGGCTTAATGCCTGTCGAGGACTTCCAGTGCCTGATCGCAGATATCGGTAATTTAGTGAGTTCCGACACAGCGTTCAAATCTGAGCTTTGGCGAGGTGGAGCCGGAAGTTGCGAGGATCTGAGTCGCTTGCTGGAAGAGTTGGCTCGGGAATTCTCCCCGGATTACCGCAGACTGACATGGCGCCCACACGCGATTGTCGCGGGAATCCGGGGAGGAACTCAGCGACAGGTTTGGCAGGCGCTGATAACTAAGATTCTGAAGGCGAGCGAATTATCGGGCCAGTACTCATTGATGTTGCACCACCGAGCAAAATTATCAACGGAAATCCCAACAATTAAACAGTGTGAAATCTTCGAGGAAATCCTGGCGTACCTCGGTAGAGGCAAGAAGTTGGGTCTGGTTCAGCTGGTCATTCGAGCGGAATGGCGCCAGGCAATCAAGACCTCCACGGTAGCGGCTGGTAGGCCGGAGCGGAAGGAACATTTCCAGGCACTACGACTACTGGCGAATCTGGAGACACTCCGGCTAGAGATCCAAGACCTTTGGGACAACCTTGTTGCCCGAAACGGCGGCAAACGATTCGACGAATTAGGGCCGGAGCCCGAGCAATCAGCGCGCCCGATGCTTGAGGAGATCCGGCGCTGTCTCGACTGGCATCGGACCGTCTGGCTGCCCATCGTCGAGAGAATTAAAGCCTGCGGACTCGATTACGAAAAGGCTCTGGCGTCCACACCCCGTGAAGCAGGCCCAGTTGCCGAATATGAAGGCGCCGAGAAGGCGGCAGTTCAAGTCCTTCCGCCTATTCTTGAAGCTCAAGTGCGCCGAATCCGTCTGAAAGAATGTGAGGCAGAACTCGCGAGACAAATCGATGTATTGATGCACTACGAGCAGTGTGGGTGCGACTCTCACCTCCTTGAAGCAATACGCCAGAAGGATGTACAAGCCTACCGCCGGGCATATGATTACAACCGACGCCTCCATGAGATTTCACCAAAGGTAATCTGTCGCCAGCAACTTCTCAAGAAACTGGCGGAAGCGGCGGCCGAATGGGCATCCGCCATCGCTCACCGTCGACCACCGCATGACGGGCCAAGCCCGCCGGGTGACCCCGCAGAAGCGTGGAAATGGCGGCAGCTCGCCGAGGAGCTGGAGCGGCGACATTTGCTCGACCCGCAGGCGCTACAGGGTGAAATCGAGAAAACTCGCAAGCTCCTCCGCGAGGTGACCCTCTCGCTGATCGAGCTTCGGGCTTGGGTCAGTCAATTGGAACGAGTCCGGAATAATCATTCCGTCCGACAGGCGCTCGTTGGTTGGTTAGACACCATCAAGAAGCTCAAATCAACACAGAAGAAAGATCTTGTGTGGAGGCTCCAGGCTGAAGCGCGCAATCTAATGAAGCTTTCTGCCAAGGCCGTTCCCGTATGGATTATGCCGCTTTCAGTCGCAGCCGAGAATTTTGATCCCGTCGCGACGCGCTTTGACGTGGTCATAATTGATGAGGCTAGTCAAGCAGATCTGAACGCCTTGGTAGCCATATACCAAGCAGACAAGGTGATCATTGTTGGCGATCACGAACAAGTCACGCCAGAGGCGGTCGGCAAGGACCAGACTCTGGTCCATAATCTAATTGACACTCACATCCGTGACATTCCCAACTCAAGGCTCTTTGACAACAGATTCTCGATCTATGACATAGGACGACAATCGTTTGGAGATGCCATTTGCCTTCTCGAACATTTCCGCTGCGTCCCGGAGATCATAGCATTTAGTAATAAACTGTCCTACGACGGCAGAATTAAGGCACTCCGCGAATCGAATTCCACTCCGATCAAGCCAGCATGCGTTGCTTATCCGGTGAACGGCGTTGCACAAAACCAAGTCAATCAGAAGGAAGCCGATACGATTGTCGACTTGATCAAAGCAATGTGCCGTCATCCCAGATACTCCGGTAAAACCATAGGCGTCATTTCAATGGTCGGTGAAAGTCAAGCCAATCTCATTGACGCAAGATTGCGCAGGGAGCTAGACCCCATCGAATATGAGCGTCGACGAATTGTTTGTGGCAACTCGGCCCAATTTCAAGGCGACGAGCGAAATGTTATGCTCCTTTCGATGATTGACAGCGGCAAGGAATTTGGACTCGGCCCAATTGCGAAAAAGGGCGAAGGCGCGTGGGAATCCATAAAAAAACGGTATAATGTTGCCGCGAGCCGAGCCCAGGACCAGATGTGGATTATCCATTCCTTAGATCCTAGCCATGATCTGAAGCCAGACGATCTCCGTTTAGAGTTGATCCTGCACGCACAGAATCCGTCATCCACCATCAGGCTCTTCAAGCAAGAAGCGCCTCGAACCGAATCTGAGTTCGAACGCCAGGTGCTTCGCATTCTGGTTAACAAGGGCTTTAAGGTCCGCTGCCAATGGAGCGTAGGGTATTACCGCATTGACATGGTAATCGAGGGTGAGGGTAAGCGCCTCGCACTGGAATGCGACGGTGATCGGTGGCATCCGATCGAAAAACTCGCTGACGACATGGCCAGGCAGGCGGTCCTCGAACGGCTGGGGTGGAAATTCGTTCGAATTAGGGGAAGTGCCTTCTTTCGAAATGAGGAGGAGGCCATGCACCCTGTATTCGAACGTTTGGGAGAACTCGGGATTGCACCCGGTCTGCGTGATGAGGTTTCTATTGAAGATGACTCCCTGACTAAGGAACTCGAAGCAATCGTGGCAGAATTCCACGCCGAGGAGGGAGTGCCTCCCTCTGTCGCATCAGTTGCTGAGACCGTAGAAACTGTATCTGTAGCAACCGAGCAAGAGCGTTTAATAGAAATCGATCAACATCAGCTCTCCTTCCCGATGGCGCAGCATTCGGTTCCGCCAATTCTTCCAGGCAGCAGGGTTTCCCATTTGAGGTTTGGTCGCGGTACGGTGATCGAGCGAGAGGGAGATGGGGATGAGGCGAAATTAACTGTTAGGTTCGACGCCTTCGGCCTCAGAAAACTCGTCGCAGGTCATGCCCGTTTGGTAATCGTTCAGTGAGCAAAGGCGACAAATTGGGTTTCGATAAGGCATTAGGTACCCGTCATTGGTCCAATTCCAACCAGAGGTTGCATCCGAAGCGGTCTTTCTGAAAACGTAGCGTGCCAATGTTCTGAAGCAACTTCTCCACTGTTGTGATTTCGAGTGGAGGAATCTAGTTATCGCCGCACTGCTCGCATGAGACGACGTTGCTTCCTCCGCCTTGCCGGGGCCGGACGGTAATCCAATCGATGCGCGACATTTCCTGCACTCAAAGCGCACTGCCCTGCCAGGATATCGTCCAATCCGACAACCAGCCTTTTTTGAATCGACACAGTCGACCTCCACGGGTCTGCATTGGCCAGGCTCAGTTGCACATTATCGCAAAATTGAGCCCTGAAGACGGAATAAGTGGCCACCGGTAAGACTATTTTCAGTTTGGTTAACCATAGTTGAGAACGTGGCTCATCGACGGCGCAGAGTTCTGGGATTGCCAGCTCCCGAGTTGTCCGCTTAACCGAAAGTTGATTCACGACTCCGAGGATTGCTTTGGCCAGTTCGTGTGGCGCTATGATGTGGGGAGGGGATTTTGGAGGCAAGTGCGAGGCACATTTAGACCCCCAGTTCACAGGTGTTTGTACGACCGAAGAATCAGTCTGTAATTCGGCCGTGGCAATCGTTACTGACTTCGCTGGTAAGGGGCCAGAGTTGCGCGGGCGCTTTCCTCGTATACCTCGATCTGATGGTGCACTTGGCGTCTTAGCTCCAGTGGCTGTGCGATCCGGTAAAACGGCTCGGGAGTTCCGCCGGTTCCGCGCACAACCACGCTTCCGTATCCGAGCATCCTCCCGAGCAGACCCTCTTCCACATGGATACTCTCCACTTTTGACAGAAGGATCTCGTAGGTTCTTCGATTCAGTACGCCGATTTTGACAACGAGCCTTTTGTTCGTCACCGCCATCTCTGTTGCCGATCGTTTAAGGAATCCGACAAGCCCCGCAGTTACCCCAAAACACAGGAATACCAGACCCTCAATTAATGTTGGGCCCGGGTATTTCTGGCGGACCAGCGCTGAAATTACTAAGATCGCCAGACCTGGCACGCCAAAGAGCAGCCCTAAAATGGTTGGCCAAACAAGCACGATCCAGTGCAGTCCGGTCCGATACAAAGCACTTTCTCCCGGAATGAGGTTCTGGTCTACGTAACCCATGGTGACTCCTTTCAGACGGGAGTTGCTCCTTGAACCGTGAATCCTAAATGTGGTAGCGAGCAGCCTCTGATCAGCGGATAAATTCTATCGCCGTAATCGGCGCATTTCAATGCGGCCCCGGCGGCGCGGCAAGGGCTTCTGCGAGATCCGAAAGCAGAAAGCGCAACAACACACGAAGGGGCCGGAGCGCTGACAACCATACACCACTTACGAGCGCGATGGTTACCAAGCGCTCCAGCGTGATGGGGGAGTTGGGGCGGGGATTCAAAGGTAGGACAAGTGAGGGGGAAGGATTTGTTGCTCAGTGGGTTGCGCTGGGGACCGCGGCGGCGATGAATTCTGTGGCAGCCCGCAACCTTGGGGCGTCAGCTTCCGTCATCCGACCGACGTCACCGTACTTGAACGCGCCGCCGCTCGCCCATTCAACTACCTCGCCGATGGATTGCCTTTTGGCTGTGGCAACGCGTCGAGCAGCCGTCAGGAATTCGTTGCGGAGCTGATTGAAACCCGATCCTGCCGCCGACCCATTGCCGTTCGTGCGCGCAGAAGTCGGAGCGGTAGCAACGGCGGGTGGCTTGGCAGTTCCGTTCCCATTCGCGGCAACAGCGCCGTTCTTGGGAGAAGAAGGTTTCTCTGGGGGCTTCGCCACACCGGCCGCAGAAGCTGCATCTGGGCCAGGATCTGCTTCATAGCCTTCTGCCGGTGGATCCCCATTCGCAGTTGCCGGGTAGTATTCTGCTGCAACTTCCGGCGCCTGCTCTTGCTCGTCCTCGACCACCTCGAAGACCTTCCCGCCAGAACCCAACAGCTTGCGCGTCTCGGCAAACAGGCGCGCGTTCTCGGTCAGGTTGGCGATGAGCTTCCGCACGTCGTCGCCTTCGACTTCAAGGCTCAGCGCCCAGATGGAGGTTGTTTTTTTCCTCTTCTCCTTGCGGTCGAAGTACGTGGCCTCCTCCGGACGAACTGTCAGCTTGGCTGTGATCCCTGCCAGCCGGCCGCCCGTGAAGGTTTGAATCTCCTGCAAGGCCGAGTGGATCTGGCGGATGGAACAGTAAGAGCAGGTGTGGATTCGGCAGATGCTCCCCAGACGGGGAAAGTCCGCCAGCATGAAGCGCAGGTCTCCGCCCGGCTTGCACTGGCCGGCGGCAAGGTCCGGGCATCCGTTGCCGCACCCTGTCCAAGGCTGTCCGCCCGGCTTCTCGGCCGTCCGGCGGGTGGCCGAAGCGCCATCGCCCCAGCACTTCCGTTCAGTGGCGGTCCACCAGGCATACGATGTTGGGAAGACATTCTCGACATCATCGTCGATCATGATGATGTGAAGATCCCGGCACTGCTCACCGTAATGGTTGGTCAGCTCCGGGTCAGGCTCCCACTCAACCTTGTTGGCTGTCTTCTTCTTGCGCAGGAAGACGAAGTGGTCGAGCTTGGTGGGATGGTTGCGGTCTCCATTGGGCGGCAGGCCAATGGAGACTTTGGTTGAAACGGACAGCCGCTGGACAACACGGCCGTCATGGTCGTGCGTAACGCCAATGATCATAGAGGTTCTCCTTTGTTAAGAGGTTTTGGTCGGCATGCTTTCCCCGGAGGTCGTAAACGATGGCAGGCGAATGGCGGGTCAGGACATTTCCACTCCGCAGACCAACGAAGGGAGCTCTGGCATGGAGCCAGACCCAGACACTCCAGCTAATGCACTGATAAGAGGTTACGGACTACAGGGGAGATGCTTATTCCAGGGGATCGGTGATAAGTCGTCCTGCGGACCCGGAGTTACGGTGGTGGATGTCGGGCCGTTTAGTTCACGTGTGCGGCCAGCGCATCCATCAGTCGCGTAGCAACATCAATCAGCTTGCACCTCGCGTCCCGATGACGGAGTTCTTCTGGAAGCGACGCCACCGAGCGCGAGCCCCGGGCGAGCCATGCCAAGTATCCGACCATGCCTTCGGGAACATACCAGGCAAGGCTGAATGAGTCATGGCAGTCGAAACCAAACTGGTTCGTCCACTCGTAGCCCAATGCCCCCAGCAACTCACTCGACGCTTCCAAATGCTTCCAGAACTTCGTAGCCTCGATGTCTTCGAGTCGACCGCTGGAGTAGTCAACCCTTTCAAGCAACAGGGCAAGGTCTTCCAGGCTAACCTCCAGGCGAACAATGCGGCCCATCTCCAGATCGTGGACGGCATCCCGCCAAGGTTGGCTAGGTTGTTTTTCCAAACGTACGAGCGCCTGCTTCACCGCCAAGCTGGTCGGTGGAGTGACGGCCAAGCTGTAATTGCCGGGCAAATCCACACACGGTAACAGTTCAAACAGTTTCATGCACACCTCCTTTGACGCACGGGAGTCAACTCGTTCGTGAAACCGCTGGGCCAGCATGTCCACATCATCAATGCACACCGCCAGACGGCATGCTAGTTCGCACGAAGGAGCGATTGCCGGCATTGTCAGCATTGTCGTCATCCACGTCACGATGGCTGAACCACTGACCAACACCACATCATCAACTGGCCGCTGCAAATGCACGCCGAGCATGTCGCCATCCTGCCAGCTTCACTACCCGACGCCCGCCAAATGCCAATCTCATCCGAACAGGGGAAGTTGCACCGACATCGTGCACGCCATCATGTGCTACGCGAATCATGGCGGTCGGAGCAGCCGTGAAACGTAACTCGTAGCCGATGATGCCAAATCGACATCAACCGCTTCTTACAGCCACCCGCACGGCTCGACATTCCGCAGTTTCAGACTCCGACACCTCATGACAAGCCGGCTGCGTATTAGGCATCAGACCAATCCGTCAACTGGCACCTCGCTTTCGCTCACACTTACTCCTCGACGCTCCGTCCCTCGCGTTCGAGCAAAAACACGCAAGGAATGTTAAACACCCAGCTCAGCTGCCACACTAAGGGTCGCCTCCCGCCGCTCGCCCCTCCACGCCATCCGGCAGGCACCGCTCTGCCCTACGCGACGTCGATTTTCCAGGCAACACGCTCACCACTCCACCATCCCCACACAACCCGACCGGCGAAAGTCAGGATTGCCGCGAGCGCTCCTTGCCACTCATCCCAACCCAGCCACGGACAGACGCCGCAGATTATCGTGGGGGTCACTTTGGGCCCATCAAAATTGACCAAACTCGGAGATAGTCAGAAAGCAACCCAAGCCCGCTCAGTCCACTAGCGGTAGGCCCAAACAATCAAAGAGGGGCAAGAAATAGGCATGGAATAGCCAACAGAGTTAAGAAAGTGCCGCTGCGGAAACGTGCGCCATCCTGGTGCTTCAAGGACGAAAACCGGGGGGGACGCCAAATGCGCTTGCGGTTCGGGGCGAAAACACACATGGTGTTTCGCCGGTCAGCAGTGGCAAAAGTCTGTGATATTGATAGCCACGCAATTAGTTTGGTGATTTGATTCGATCCGTCGTAGACGCTGCGTCATAGATCAGGCTCGGAAGAACTTGCGGAGGATTGGCGAGGGATGGTGATCAACCGGCTCGCCTACCCGCACTCCATCGATGGTCCCGCAGCAGCTTGGACATTCCTGCCGGACGCGCAAACCGGAAGTGATCACGGGGATGCCAGACCGTGTCCGGGCAGCCGACATACGCTCGACGCCAACAGGTACCACATCCCCGCAATTGCCGTTACCGTCAAACGTGGCCGACGGGACACTGCCGTCAGCGTAAGTAAACGCTGGGCTGATAGGGAGTATCTATCTTGTTGGCACCGGCAGCGGCGAGAACATCTCAGCATAGGCGACCGGCAAAGTGGTAGGCCGCAGCCACGGTGGACGGTTTCTTGACCCTGCGGTTTTTCCCAGCGCAGGGCACTCCCATCGCCGTTCGGCGAAATCGCAGCTCCAAACGTGGATTCGCATCAACGTAAGGACACACGTCGGCAAACCGCTGCCTGCGGCTGCTTGCTCGCAACGAGAATCCATAGCGCGGTGATGCTTCCCAATGCCCCGCGGCTTTTGGGATTGCGGACCGCCGCGCGGGTGCGCGTCGAATTTCGCCATCTTACGTCCGCAAATGGGGCGTGAAACGGGGCCGAGAACCGCGGACATTGGAAAGCATGACCGCGCTTGGCTTCAACCTACCCAAGTCGAAAAGTTCTTATAACCGTCATCCGCAATCCAGTCATAGGTTGGAAAAAACTGGCCAAAATGAAATCCTTTGCCACAGTATTTCTGAGCGACGCCGTCAGTGCGGTATGATGCGCAACTGTCCACGTCGGTATATTCGATCCATTTTCCTTCAATCTTGTCGTGTAGCGTGGCAGTCAGGCCGCTTTCCGAGAACGTCACTCCCAAATAATTCAGCGGATTTGGGCCTAGCGGTTTTGTTCTTTTGTCTTTCCCGCCAATTGAGTTGATATGAACCGCTAGTATAGAATTGCCGCGCTTAAAGCTTCTCATGATCTCGTAAGTGACCCACCGGCGGTCGAAGGTCTGCGATCCAACAAGGACGCAAGTGGTCGAAGTGCCTTCGATGCCCGAGTTAATAAGTCTTTTGATAGCGATGTCCCCGTGCTTTTTCGCATCCTCCCAGAGCGAAGCATCGAAGAAGCCCGCCGCTTCGCGGTGCGGCTTCGTCATCCAGTGGTTGCGGACCACGTTTGCGCGGAAGTCGATAACATCCTGGTAGTGGAAACAAAAATAGACTCGCTTCGCCATGTGCGTGCCGCCGTCAGGCGTTGTTCCGAATCATAATCGCCTCTTCTACCCAATTCTCCAAGTTGTCTTTGATGGTTTTATAGACTGCGCTACTATCTAGACCCGAAGGGTCATATAGCTTTACGAGCGATGACAGCTTTTTGGTGCCGTTCTGCAGGGTGAGTTCGTCAAATGGATTTGCACCGTAGGTCCCTAGATCGCCGAACGCGTTCTTGAGTTTGTGTATCCGCACGCCGACAACGCCCCTTTTGCTGTTCCACGCTTCCTTGATCTCGTGGATAACCCACTTGCGGGCTGCGGTTTGCGCACCGACTAGAACTACCGCGCACGATTTGCCATCCAGCTGATCGGCTATCCATTTTTCAATGGCCTTATCGCCACCCTTTTTTACGGCCTCCCAATCGTTGTCGGAAACCGGTGCGTTTCCTTCAATCACGCCCATGTTCCGTACCTGCGACGCGCGCCATGCGTCCACATCGTAGTGAAAACTGTAAAACGCTTTCCTTGCCATGTGTACTTCTCCTTCGACTCCTTTTCTTGATTAAGAGCTCTGAATTGCACGGTCGTCCCTTAATTTTTCAATCAAAGTAACGATGCGCGCTGCGACCTGCTTAGGAGTTCCGTTTGCGCTCAGGGCCTGATACAGGCGCTGGTAGCCGTTCGCAGGAAAATAGTCCACGAAATGGTCGAGAACACGCTGGTGAAGCGACCCTGCCACACTCCCCGTACAGCCCACCGGAATTACAGAGAGGCGGCTGGCCGTAGCGATCTCAAACTCCTCTTCCATCCCGTCCGCTGGAACGATATTGCCCGAGGCGTTTCGCTTATTTCCGAACAAAAACACAGCGACACCGGCCTTCGCCAACATGTCCTCTCTATAGGCTTTCCAGCGCCGCTTGCGCTCAGCGGCATTTGCGATCGCTATCGGAAACGGACGCAATATGATACGGTCGTCTAGAATTTGGGTTCCATCATGCTCAAGCTGCGAGAGAATACCATTTAAAACATACGGGCCGACGCCTTCGCCAAACCCCGAAACTATGCCGAACCCTGCGGCGACGAGGCGGCGCGATAGCTCCTGAATCAATTCCTGGGCTTTAGACTCTTCCCAAGGCGCATAATCGGCGGCGCTGCCCGACACGAAGACGCGGGCCATTTTGTATCGATGCGCGATCCGCCGGAGCACCTCCGTGTATTCCCTATAGTCGTCAACGAGCAGTCCGATAATGCCGTAGCGCTTGAGATCGTTAGCTTGCAGCTGCTGCCTGGCTCGCGCATAGTGGAAGCCCGCTGCGGTTTTGAAGTCCCGGCGCTGCACCTGGCGGAGCAAGCAGTAATGGTCCCGGCGATTCTCGCCAAGTAGCAGCCGGATTCGGCTCAGAATGTAGCTGAGGTTGGGATCGTTGAAGCTGAATCCGATAAACAAAAATGTCTTTGACACCAAATCGCCCTGGAGTGCCATAGAGAACAGATGACGCGTCGTTGAGTAGGACTCGTAATCGTCTTTAGTGACAACCGCCTTATCCGGTTGCGAGACATCGCCGTGCATCTTGTACACCACGGCATCCCTTCGGGGCATTGTCGTGGCGAGATTTTCAACCGTGATTTTCACGTCGGGAGTCTTGCTATTCTGTCTAAGCGACTCTTCAATGAGTGTGTCGTAATTGGTAGTCCAGTAGGTGCGAATTGGCAGAGATGCAAGAATCTGATGGTTTTCAGTCAGTCTGGCGCGAGTAGCGAATTCATGGATTAGCGCTTGGTTGATCTGATGCCGGCTGCGCCTTTCGTTGACGTGGAACTGCGCCACCGTGATTAGATCCTCTTCCTTGTTTACGTCCAGCCCAACATCGCGCGCGATGTTTTTCAGCAGTCCCTTCCAATCCACTAAACCTGCAGGAATCGATAGTCCGGCTCCGGCAAACACCGCGGCATTCTGGTCGTGCAGCGCCTGAACGTATGTGTCGATGAACGAATCGATGTGGCTATGCGGCATTTGTCTCTTTGTTATCAGCCAGAATTTCCAGTGTGCGTTCGCGCGGCAGGTAACCTACCACCTGTCTGTAACAAATTCAACCGGTAGCCGACTCGGCGCACGAAGATATCTCAAAATAGTTCTCGGTCCCGTTTCACGCCCCATTTGCGGGCGTAACATGGCGATAATTTACGCGCTCTCGGGGACGACCGCAAGCCGAAAAGCCGCGGACATGGGGAACCATCCCCGCGCTACGACTTGGAAGCTTTTCGCGCGAGGCCACTTGCCGATAAACGGGGTACGTTGAGGAGTGCCCGATAGCCGTTCGTACTTGGACGAGGTGCAGGACAATATCCCGCAGAGAGCATGACGGTCGGGGAAGCCATTGCCGTTTTGCACATCGACGCCAAGCTCAGCCCGTCTGACGTAAGCATCCCAAATCACAACGACATCGTGCGCGCAATCGCGTGCTGCACGAATGATGGCGACGCTCGGAACTGCGCACGGCCTGCGACGTAGCCTGTCGGTGAAGATGGCGGATCGGCATCAACCGCTTCTGCTCTGGCGCGGCCGTTCGCCGCTCCGCAGTAATCGGTCACAGACCTTTTGCCGAGCTGGCTGCCACGGTGTCCGCATAACCGAACGGCCAACAACACTCTCACCCTTCATCTCATGGACGCTCCGCGCGCCCCGTTCAAGGAAGGCACAAGGAATGTTAAACGCAGCTTAACTGCCCGCATCAAGGATCGCCTCCCGCCGCTCGTCCGCACATGCCATTCGGCAGGGACCGCCATGCCCATGCAACGCCGATTTGTTAGGCGACGCTCTCATCATCCCACCATCATCACAACGTGACCAGCACAAGCCAGGATTGCCGCGAGCGCCATTGCTACTCATCCCAACGCTCGCCGGGGACGGACACCGACGATTACCGTGGGTGTCCACTTGCGAGCCATCGAAATAGATCAAATTCGGAAATAGTCAGAAAGCAACCCAAGCCCGCTCAGTCCACTAGCGGTGGGCCCAAACAATCAAAGAGGGGCAAGAAATACGCATGGAATAGCCAAGAGAATCAGGAAAGCGCCGTTGCAGAAACCTGGGCAGGGTCCGTAGGATTAAGAAGGGTGGTGCGGAACGGCCGGTATTCATGCCATTGCCAGTTGAAGACTTCCGTGTCGAGCTGGCGCCGATACCAGTCCGCGAGTAGCCCAAAGCAAACATGCCGCGGGCTATTGCGGAACTGCCAGGACACGAACCGCAGGACATCCTCACCGGGCGCCAAGTACAGGAACCGCTCAACACGATCCTCAGCTTCAATCTTACTGACAATGTCGTCGTAATCCTCTTCGCTTTTGGCCGTCCGCTCGTACTCGAGTGCGAACGTCGCGTCGCGATCTTCCAGCCGGACCGTCACGATGGCATCGTAGACCTTGTTGTTACCAATGCCCGTCGACGCATTCCATGACCGCAACTGGATCTCCGGCACCCATCGCGCGAGCAAGCCCGCGCGCAACAGGCCGAGGTGGACGTTATTGATTTCGAGCGAGTGCGCAACTTGGAGATCGTATCCATGGCGTCTTGGCTTGGGGGGTGCGACCAGGTAACGTTCGCCGGTGCTGGCAAGTTCGAGCGCCCCAGCGGGAGTGATGGAGTAGACAAACATTTTCCTTATGGACGGGGACGTGCACCGTGCAATCAGGCCGTACGCCGTAAGCCGCCGCGCTCTCCAGTTGAAGGTCGAGCGGCACGACTCGTGACCGCCCAACTGCATGAACTCGAACAACTGCTCATGCGCGACGAAACCGGAGCGCAGGACCTGGCGTAGCAATGGGTAATCGTGCTCCGAGTTCAAGCTGATGCAATCTTTGATGTAGCGCATCGTCAACCTCACAATGTGGAAGCAAGACTCAGTTGCAGGCGTGCCATCCACGGCCGCGCGGCCATGGGCTGCAAGGTGAATTTCCCGATATCGGTTCGTATCCAACCGCGCGCTAGAAGAAGCAACATGATTTCTTGCGCGTCACCGCACTCGCTGAATGAAATAATTAGCCCGTCGTCGGACTTCCAGCCAACGTTCCCGATGTGTAGGCGGCCAATCTCGCTTTGCTTTGCGACAACCAGGAAACAATCCGGCTGCCGCGGCGCATGGAGCATGCGCTTGAAAAGGATCTTGTTCTGCCCATGCCAGACACAAGGCTCCGCGCACTCGAACACGCGGTTGACCATGCGCTGCGGGCAGTTCGGATCAAATCCGCCCACCGCATTGAAGCGAGCATGGCCATCCACCTTCGCCCGTGTACGGATCACTCCGTTCACGGGCACGCCCGTGGTGTTGAAGTAGGCAGCGCGCGCAAAGCGCTTCGGGTCGTCCGGGTTTCTGCCAAAGCGGCGGCGCCACACGCTGCCCAGTCCGGTAATCGCTATCACCATGACGGTCACGCCCCCTTGAGGTGTTTGTTCTTATCGCGTTCAGCGTAGAGTTGCTGCTGCAAGGAGTTGATCAGCTTCATGTATTCGGCGTTTGACGCCGCTAGCAGCGGCTCTGCCGCTCCCAAGGCAGGCGCGTTGCCGTTGCCGTTCATCTGATCAGTGAGCGCCTGTACGCGCAAGCTAAAGTCGGTGACGACGCGTGACTTCTGTGCCAATTCATCCCGCAACACGTCTCTTTCCCGGGTTACAGCCTGCAACTCGTCCGCCGTCTTCTTGAGTTTGCCCTTGAGCTCGTCGGTCTCGGTGAGGCCGCCGGGGGGACTGTGCCCGTCAGCGCCGTCCTCGATGGCCCGGTTGCACTGTTCAATGTGCTGGTTGTACTTTGCGATCGCCTCCCGCGCTGCTTCGCGGGAATGCTGATCGTGGTTGTAAAGGTCGGCAACCATGTCCGTGGTCGAGCGGGTCTTACGCGCTTCGTCGATCCACCGCTTGGCGATATACGCCATGAGGAAGAGACACCAGAGGGTCACGACGGCGGAATAAGGGAAGTACGGGTTGTCAACCGTAGCGTCGAGGAAAGCCCGCCGCCGCTCTTCAATCCTCGAACCGTAGTCGATGTTATGAGGGTTGAACCGCTCCAACAGGAACTCATACCAGGTGTCGGGTTCTTGCCGCCTGTGACCTTTCGCCCATTCCGCTGCCAGCGGGCTGTACTGACTGCGTGGAATGGGAGCCGGCGATGGGCTGTTCTGCGCAAGCGCGGCATGCGCCGGAAGCAGAAGTCCACCCGTCACCAACCTTAGCGATGCCCGTCGCGTCATGTCTAAAACCCTCCTGCATGATGTCTTGCCGGCCGCGCCCCCGGTGACGGCATGGCACTCTTGAAACGCAGATTGGCCCCAACCGATCCGGCGAGGGAATGGCGTAACCGGGGGAATTGCTCCGGTATGAAGTTAGGTATCCTGACGTCGGCGGGCGGGCGCACATGCAGATGCCCGTGCAGGGTTCCCCGGCTCTGATCCGTCATAAGGATTTCGATCTGCCCGGTGGGCAGATTCTTGATGTGCTCGTCGCGCGCGCGCGTTTCGCGGTCATCGGTTTCGACCGCGCGGCCGGTCTCCTCGTACTTCTCGTACCCGAACCACCGGGTGCGCTGCAGGGAGCGGCTGCGCCGCGTTACGCGCTGTTCCGACGAGGCGCGCAGGAAGTGCCGGGCGGTTTCCTCGTTGCGGGTTAAAGACAGCATGGTGGTGTTGGGCGCGGAAGAGACATCTTCCTTAAATCCCTTGCCGACCTCCAGGAGCTGCGACAAGGACTGCAAGGAGAACAGGAACGCGGTGTTCGTGCCGCGGGCGGTTTGCAGAATCTGGGCGAAGTTCCGGTAGCCAAAGGGAGCGAACTCGTCCAGGATGACGCTGAAGATGGGGCGATGGGCGCGGCTTCTTTCCTCTTCGCTTTCATAGCGCTTGCCCACCACCAATTGCAGATTCTGTAGCAGCATCTTTCCCAGAGCGCGAATGGGCTCGGTGTTCTTATTGATATTGAGCGAGACAAAGAGAATCAATTCCTGCTCGATCACGTCGTCGATCGATAGCAGGTCTTCGTAGGGTCCGGTGATCACCGACAACTCGTCGTCCAGGAAGGTCATGCACTTGTTGAGCAGGCCCTGGATGTTCTGCACGCGGTCACGATCCTGGAAGGACTGGTACAGGCTGCGGACCGACATCTCGAAGTTGAGCCGGCGTTGCAGGGTAAGGTCGGGTGTGCGTTCGATCTCCCGGGTGGCGCGCTCGACCTGCTCACGGATCACCTCCTGGTCCAGCGCCATCACCATCACGTCATAGAAATTGAAGCGTTGGCCTGTGTAGACAAGCACGCGGACGATATTCGAGAGATAGTTCTGCTGGTGGGGAGAAAAGAATTCGTGGTGCAGGTCGAAGGACCCAAACACCATGTTCACGATCGCCATGTAGTCGTCGCTGGTACAACGGAACGGGTTATAGAGGGTGGAGATGTCCGGGCGGCTGGGGTTGAGCACCCGCAGTTGGCGGAGGCGGCCGGCGCGGTGGATGTAAGGGAGCAGTTGCTGGAGGTATTCCAGGTCGCCCTTGCCATCAAGGATGACCATGGGGATGCGGTGGGGATCATCGGGAGGGCCGACCACGCGTTCGAGGTCCTGGCTGATGATATTGGTAAGGAGGGTCGATTTGCCGGCGCCAGTCATTCCGAGCGCAATCCCTTGCATCACGCGAATTCTGTCGGGCCAGAGCCAAGGCTTGCCGTGGATGTCATAGCCCAACACGACGGCATTGTCCTTCCAGGCGTTGCGGAGAATGCGCTGATCACGGCGGGGGGAGATCACCAGCGACCGATGGGGCCATTCGCTCTCGCGGCGGGAGCGACCGGTGAACAACCACCACAGTAGGGCGCCTCCACAGACAACGGTGAAGACGAAGTAGAGGGCCACTTCCTCGATTTGGCGCGCCGTGATGAAGTAGCGGTTATGGACCACGTACCAGGTGAACCACCCACCCAACAGGACTAAGATTCCGATGACGAATTCAAAACTCTCAAGTGGGGCGGCGCGATGGGGCCGTTCGTTCTGATCGTTACTCATCTTCGCACCCCCACGAAGTAACCCAGCCAAAGAGCGCCGCCGTGTGCTGAAGCGAGCGCCAGAAACCAGCGCCAAGTTCGAAGGAAAGATCGCCTTCGCTGGACCGCCAACCCCCCGTCGACACGCCAGGCGTGCATCAAGTAATAAAGCAGCGCCGCCAAGGCCCCCACGAGCCAGCATTGGGGAAGCGTTGGGGCCATCCATTCGCCGCCATAAGGGACGGAGTTCACGGGCGCAGTCGCCCGCGGGTACAGGCGAAGGTTATACACCAGGCAGGCTTCAACGACGAGAGCCAGCAAGGCAGCGAGAAAACAAGCAAACCGTTCGAACTTTTGCAACATGGGTTGTTGACCTCCTATAGGTTCCTCACTACCAGAGATTGAAATAGACAAACACTCCGAGCATTCCTAAAAGCCAGATGGCCAGTAGCACCAGGGATTTCTTGGGAGGGCGGGACTTTTGGGGCTCGAAGAGTTTGGCAGGCTCGAGGATCATTGCCAGGATGGCCTTGCCGAAACCTAAATCCGGACGGGATCGGTAGTAGTCCTCCAACCACGCTTGCACTTCCTCGCGGGTTACGTCGCGCGCCATGGTCAAAACACCAGCGTGGCGGTCGGCCGGCCTTTGCCATCGTCGGGGAATACCAGCCGTATTACTCTCGTCTTGCCCGCCGGAAGCTTGAAACCAATGACACCCACGGTCTCCTGCCCCGGCTCGACGCGCGCCGCGCGCACTGTGCCGCTTGCGACAGCGACCGGCGTCCCGCCGTCAGTTTCCATCGCGTCGACAGCGCTTTCCCCCACCTGGAAATTCACCCAGCGGCTGAGGTCGTTGGCAACGCCATTGACATTGGAGATGAAAACCTGGGGTGCACTCAGTGTGTAAACTTCCCGGGTATCGTTGCGCACCGCGTAACGGATAAAGATCTCGTGGTCTGCCTGCTCGAAGGTATCCCTGAGCAGAACGGTCACCCGATTGCGGGGCACCTTGGAGCCATCCGAGCGAATCGGCCTACCGCCGAGCAGGTTGTCGAGGGCGATTTGCTCAGTGGTTGCCGGCAGGGGGGGCTTCACTGCCGCCAAGGGCGCCGCCGCTCGATGCGCAACCGGCTGGTCGATGGCGAAGTCCATCTGCTCGACCGCGCCGGCAGCCTCCAGTTCGTAGTTCAGCCGGCCGGAAGCCGTCCATATAAAAAGGTTGGTGGTTACGCCGGGCTCTGTCGGCTGGACGAAGACCTTGTTCTCCCGCCACTCGACCTTGAAAGCAGGGCTGCCCGCGGCCACGGTTGTCACCGGCTCACCGACCTCAATCACCGTCAGGTGGTTCAGGGCGGTTTGCACACGAATGATTTCGTTACGGTCGGGCTTTAGAATCTCGATTCGCTGCGCCCACGACGGGATGATGAATCCCACCAGCATGACCAGAATCATGATTAGCTTTCGCATGGGATGTTTCTCCTCTCGGATCGTCTTTTTCGAAGTTCTTACAAAAACCAGGAGGCTCCAATAGCCGGAGCCCCCTGGGATAGCACGCGAACTCGATTGCGTCAGACTTCATACTCAATTCTGACCATTTCGCCTCGGCACAAAGGGGCGCTGCTGCGTGCCGGTGAAAACCACCTTCCCGTCGCGCACCTCGCTCCTTCCCGGCTGGATAGTGAACGGATGAACCCGGTCAACCAGTACGGGCCTCCCGCTGCCATCCCGGTCCATGAAGACCTCGCCTTTCTCCGTCACTTGCATGTGAAAGATGCGGCGCTCATGCAGGCTGCCATCCCCATTGGGGAATGCAGCCACCAGAAAGACGCGTCCCTCGGCGTCGATTTCAACTTCACCATCGCAAAGTTCGGGAACCGCCACCGCGATCGGCCGCCCGCCCGTTCGTTCCACGATTTTGTTCACGAGTTCCTGCGGGAAGGCGTAGAACACAATGGACCCGGTGCCTTGGCGGTCTTTATCCTGGCTCGCCGCCGCGCTCTTGCAGGCAATGGCATGAAGCGCGGATAGGTATGCCAGCCGGTCCCCGTTTTTGTTCTGGGCCCACATGCGGATCATGTGGATCAGGTTGCGGATATTCTTGCGGCTTCGCTCCTCAAAGAAGTGAAGTTCCGCCTGCGCTTGGTTACGCTTGAAGATCGCCTCTTTCCGAGTCTTGGGATCATGCTTCTTGGCTTCGAACTCGGATTCAGCTTCTTCCAGCGCCTTGTCGATCTTCTTGCGGTGTTCTGCCACCCTTCCAATGTTGGCCCCATAGAAGGTCGAGATAATCCCACACTCCTTGTAAATCTCCGGAGTGAAGGGCTCTCCGGCAATCACCCCGCGAAAGTCACCGAGGGGTGCGGTTTCCAGGAAAAACCGGTTCAGGTGCCGGCGGAGAAATATGTACATCTTTCCGATTTTGTCGGTTTCAGGAACGTCGAGGTGTTCCGGCATCTCGGAAATCCGCCGCTTGTTCTTGAGCTTCAGCCACGGAGCTGTGGGGACTTGCTTGCGCATTTCGCTGATGAGTTTGTGATCGGGCTCGGTTCCCCATTTGAGCTGGTCGATGGCGTTCTGAAGCTGGTCGACGAGCTGGTTTGCAAAATCAGGCCTGCCGGCAGCGAGGCACGAGGTTTTGAGATCAGTGATTGAGCCGATGCGGTTCCCTCGGGCCATCATGGCCACCTGGGGCAGGTTCCACCACGGGCTTTGCTTCTTTTCGAGTTTGTTCTTGGGGTTGAACTTTTGAGGTTGATAGGCAAAGCGGTCCGCGACAAAGCGTGGAAAGCGGTCGCCCTCGACCACGCACACCTGGTCGAAGTCGTAGTCTCCGCCGTTCTTTTTGGCGGTCTCTGAATGCAAGGTCAATACACCCTTCAGACAGAGCTGCTGTTCGAGCAGATCGAGGATTTGTGGGGCGTCCATCGCACAGCCGCTTTTCCTCAAATCTTCGCCCATCAACCTGACCGCCTCTTCCACTGAGAGGTTGTGGAACGGGAGCAGGTCTTCCTTCATGCGAATGGGATAACGGACCAGCAGACCCTGCCGGCAGCGCAGCGAAGCAATGGCTGCGTCCTGCGGGATCCAGTCCGAACCCCAGAAGATTTCGCCTTCATGGAGGATCAGGTAGCCATCGTCGGCAAGCGTGAACCCCGGCATCTGGAACCCTCCCGAGGTGCACAACTTGAACGCCCATTTCGCCAGGAGCCGTTGGAGCTGGCGATTAACAAACGGGTGCCGCACCATATACCCTGTTGAATCGGCCTTGAGCACGGCCTCGACGATGGTGTTTTCAACACTGGTGTACTCCGGCGCGGCCTCTTCCTCGGAATCGAGTGAGCGCTGCGCCTCGGTCGTACCCAGCAGGCGAAACAGTTCCGTGAAGTCTCCCTGCTTTGCCGCCGCCTCCAGCTTTTCGATCTGCTGAAGGGCGTGGGCTTTGATTTCAAGTTCAATCGAGTCGTCGGGAGCGTGTTCGACCAGTGTGTAGCTCGACTTGAACTGAAGGTCGCGGGAAACATCGCGAATGCCCAGAACCACCGGACCGCGGTAAGCGTGCGCCTGCCGGTCCCCAAGGAGAGACCGGACGGACCGCACCAGGCTGCCCCGGTATTCCGGCTTGACGGCGGATTTGGGCAGAATAATGTCGGCTTCGAGTTTCTGCGCAACATCATCCGTCATGATCTTGAACGATCCCTTGGCCTGGGTTTTGTCAAAGGCCAGGCGGAACTGGTAGAAACGATGCCCGGGTAGGTTGAGCTTGGAAAAGAGAGTTTGGGATATCCACCCGCGGCAGTCGTTAGTGCCGAGATCGTGATCTTCGACCACCAGTACCCGGCAATTCGGCTGTTCGATTCGTACCCGGCACGAAGAAACCAGAATCCCGAAGTAAGTAATCGCCGATTGGGGTGACGAACGAAAGCGCTCGGCGACCTTCTTTTCGTGGGCGGCGTCGACGGCATAGAACTTGCCGTTTTTGGCCGATCCCGTTGCCCCTACCAGGCTATAGCGCACGCCGTCGAACTCAATCCTTACGAGCGCCTGCTCGATCAGGGCTTGTTCATAGGAACCTAGCGGCTCTTGAGGCACATCCACCGTAGCCACATGGATGCCAGGATAAAGCGACTGTAACAGCGTGTTTTCCAATGTGGCGTGGCGGTCCAGTTCCATAAGCTTTCTCGACAAATGGCCAGCCTTGTCGATTTCGAGCGCAACGACCGGCGTGGCGCTGGTATTTCGCGGATTTGACATGGCTATTCTCCTTTTCTGTCGGGACACGGACAGAGAAGGAGCCGATCGTGCCGGTCTCTTCGCCGTCCTGTGCCGCAAATGGGGTTTACGGCCGGACTTGAAGAGTCGGCCTATTCAGTTGTTAGCGACCTGCACGCATTTAATAGCCGCGCAGAACGGGTTTACGTTTATCGGATGGGCAGCAAGCACCGGCAACGATCTGCTTGACACCCCCGAGGTATCTCTCTTTCTATTTGCCAAAGCAAAACAGAAAAGAGGTTGCGGAACGGGGTCCTTCCGCTTCGCCCGGACCGGAAGAAGATTTCCCGGCGAGTTCGAAGGGATCGACCCAATGCCGCACTGAACCGCAATAAAGCTTGCGGAAGGCTTTGACGATTCTGCTTCGTCTAAGGATGAAGCCCCGAAAATCTTCGACCTTACCTCTTAACCGGCTCACTGCGGATCTGGGGATTCTTTCCCGTGAGATCGGCAGTGGCGCGCCACTCCACGATGCTGAAATAATTCAAACCCGTCTTGAGCGACTCGATCTTGGCCTCCCCTTCGCTCGCACACTCGCGGTCGAGCGCGGGAGTGCTGCCATTCGCCCCGGACTTGGCCAGAAAGAAGCGCGTGGTCCCCGTCGGCGCCTCCGCCTGGACGGTGGACCGCCGTCGCGGAGTCTTCGTTACGGGCTGCGGACCTTTCGGCTCTTCCACCGCAACGCTTGCCGTCATGCTGTTTCCTCCCTCCTGGCGGCTCGCCCTCGGGAGCGAGCCGCCTGATTTGTTTCATGCCAGACGGCCTCTGGCGGGCTGCTGCCACCTTGAGCAGCGGTTACTTTTGGGACTCCTCCGACTCCAGCGGGCTATCCTGCAACAGACCGTTTTCACGGTCGCCGACCATTTGTTGCTCGGAGTACTGGGCGACCAGCAGCCCGCTCGGATTCAGTTCCGTGCGCCGGTCCTCGACCAACCGCACTTCGTAGCGCCCTACGATCTGGTCGGTGGTTTCCGTGCCGTTGTGAACCCGGTGGACTTCCTTCACTCCAAACGCCATGTAGTCCCAGGGTGTGTTTTTGACATGCTCGATCGAGCGAATCCGAAAGTCCGAGATGATATGGTCATCCTCTATTTTCCCCACCGTATCGTCGTCCCGAAGGCGGTTCATGGTGTAGACGCGGAGGTTAGCAGTCATCATGTTGAGGGACTCCGCCAGATTCCGGTCGGCCGAGTCCGGGGTGTATGACAAATAGTGATCGAGGAACCGTCGCACGACCGCCCGGCCTTCGAGATCCGTGGGAGCGGCCTCAGCGGCGGCTTCGGCGGAGAAGCCGAACAGTAACCCCGGCTTCGCGAGGGGGTGAGCCGCCGCGCCCACCACCGTGGCATTGCCATCCTTGTCGACCCGAATCACTGTGGGCGGCTGCAGACGGATATAGATGGCGAAAGCCAGGGAAGCGAGGGCAATGACACCGAAGATGACCGCGAGCAGCATGGACCGGTTGGCGTAAGCGCGAAGCATGCCGTCGTGTTCGTAGTACTTTGTGAAGCGTGCGATTTCCGGTGCTTGGGCTTGCATTGCATCCCTCCGATTGTCGAGCGTCGCGCTCATTGCCAGCGCCTTTCTACTCGTCGTGTCGTAAGTAACTGCGGCCTCGAAGCCTCATCCACTTTGCGATGGGCGAGGTGCTTCGGCGCTAGCGGACGACGCCGCGCGTCCTCCCTGCCCTCCCGCCGCAAACTGCTTCGCCACCAACTTGCTTGCCGCCGCGACCGTCCCCACCATGACCAGCATCGTGCTGCCCACTTCGCCCCGCACGATGCGGCTGGCGATAAAGGGAATGAGGGCGATGGCAATCGAAAACACGATGCTGGCGACCGCCAGCAAAATCACCTGGCCTGACCCAAAGAAGCTGTTCATGATGCCGTTAGCGTTTAGCACGGCATTCATGCTGCCCATGTTGACAGCCGTCATCAGCGCCTGCAGGATGGCGTAAATCAAACCCCATGATCCGAACACCATGAGGTTCAGGATGTAGGTTCGCGCCAATTGCCCGAACCCTCTTGCCGGCAACAGCGCCAGGACAAACGGACCCACCACGTAGAGAACCGTGCCGTAGAGGGCATAGAAGAGGGTGAACAGGCTGTAAGAGATCGGGAAAATGATGAACGCGACAATGATGAGCAGCGCGCCGAGAAAACCGGAAATACCGCCATCGATCAAACCAAAGATGCTCGACCAGCCGTTCTGGTTGAAGTAGTTGCTCATATCGTTCAGCCAGTTATTGAAGAGATCTCCCACCCCCACACTGCTGTAAATGAAGTCGGCCACGGAGTTGAACATGCTGATCACGTCGCGGAATACCGTCCCGTAATTGACAAACACCAAACCCAGAACCAGATAGGCAATTCCTCCGATGGCGAGCATCCGCACATCCCCGCCCATGGAAAAAGCCTGGTAAGCGCTATAGAGGAAGCTCAGCAGGAGAATTGTCCCGGCCACACCCAGCACCGTGGAGGTGATGTTGTAGCTGTCGATTCCCGAGAGCGCCGTCTGCAGGAGTTGTTCGAAATAAAACATGCGTCAATGCCTCTGCAAGAGGTTGATCAGTTGCTGCCCAAGATTCGCGGTGTTGGTGGCCCCCGACTTGACGGTGGCGCCCGCGTCGGCAAGGTCGATCGCCCGCACGCGCATCAGGTCGGCCGTCGCCGCCTGAGTGTAAGCGTTGGCCCGGACAAGCCAGGCATCCGCCTGCGCTTCGATGATGGGGGCGCTGCCGGGCGCCGCGCTCTGGATGCTCTGGTTGATCTGGTTGGCCGCTTGAATTTCGAGGTTCGAAAGCTGGTCGATTTCAATAGCGCGCTTCATGGCCTCCTGCGCTACTGCGTCGGCCATGTCGATCCGGTTGCGGGCATCCGGGGAGGCGGCAGTCTGGCTTGGCACCGGTCCATACACCGCCGTGTAATTTGAGCTCGCCTGGCTGATTTGGGTCGAGTCGGCTGATAAGAGGGCTCGTTCCAGTTGTTGGGGCCCGGGGAGCGTCGCGCTGCTCACTGGAATTCGCAGGAGATTCTGAATCTGGGTGTTGGTCCCTCGTAGGATGCCGACCAGGGATTGCGCCTGGCCGATCTGAGCCGTCGGCCAAACATTGGTTTGCTGGAAGGTTTGCATGTTCTGGTCGACAGAAAGAATATTGTTCAGCCCGCCGCCGACCACGTGGGTCAAGGCGCTCGAAATCGAGCTGAGTCCCGCAGTGATGATGGCGCAGCACGGATCGAGAAACTGGCTCTTCACCGGCTGCGGCCGAATCAGGACGAGGACAAGCCCCAGAACCGCGAGCCGCAGCTTGCGCTGCCATGCCCAGTAGAGACAACCTTTCGTTCCTTCCAGAATTTTTTTCAGAGTACTTTTCATGCCTTTTTCCTCCTCGACGATTCAGTTTCGCCTCAAGAGATTGATCAATTGATTGCCCAACTGGCCGGTGTACGCCGCGCCTTGCTTGCGGAGAGCATTCATGTGGGCAAGACGCGCGGCCTCTTCCCGCAAATCGGCCGCAAGCATTTTCTGGGTTATGGCTTGACTCTGGATGCAAGCCGCGACAGCGCTGGCCGTCAGGAAGGGCGCCGACCCCGGAGCCGCCACACTCGCCGTATTCTCAATTTGGTCGGCCGTCTGCAAGGTCAGGGTGGCTGCCGCATCGCTCGCCTTCAGTTGGCTCAGGACGTCGAGCGCCATGGCATCATCCATGTCCGTCATGGCGCGATCGGGGGCGCCCGCCGTCGTGGCCGAAGGGACCGGGCCGTAAGCGTTTCCATAATTCGTCTTCAGGAGGGCAAAGTCGCTCGTTTGCTGATTCCGGATGACTTGTTCGAGTTGTTGGGTGACCGGAAGCGTGGCGCTCGCAACATTAATATTGAAGATGCCCCACATCAGGTTGCGGTATTGAGAGGTCATTTGGGTGATCTGGGCTCGCGCCTGGTTAATCAGGGCGACCGGCCAGATGAGGTTTTGAAAATTGCCGTTCATCGCGGACCGGACGGAGGTCACGGACGTAAGCGACCCGTGGATCGCGCCATTGATGACGTTCAGGACCGCCTGAATTGCCCCTACCAAGCCGCCCTGGGCATGAACGCGCGGCGGCGCAATAAGGACAGCGGCCGTCGTCCCTACCAATGCCCATACCAGCACCTGACGACGGGTTTTGGCCTTGAGTACGAACCACGAAAACACAAGTAAGAACACATAGGTCATGAGACTAACCTCCTGCTTCCGCGAAAGCTGCGTTGACTTCGCCCGAAAGCTCTTCGGGAAGCGGTTTTACCTCCGCCAAGCCCTGGGGAAACTTCTCGGCCAACTCCTGGTACGAGGCGAGCAGTTCCTGTTTCTTGCGCACCTGCAAGAACCAAGTCCGGTAGCGGCGTTCCCGGGGAAAAGTTGTGCAAATCCAATAGTCCAGCGCGGTGGGCACGATGCGGATGGTTTGGGTGGTGTCAGCCTTTTCTCCCAGTACCAGCAAAGCTTCCGCGTATTGCCCCTTGCGGGGCGCGTTAAAGAGCTTGATTTCATTGAGCGCCACAGGGTTCAGGAACAGGTGGTTCACTAGGGGGGTGACGTCACCCGGCTGCTGGCCGACGATCTTGGTTGTGGCGTTTTTCAAGATTCCCGGTCCATGCTCGCG
>Ga0335079_10001017_pt1 | contig 31850 bp, 31 predicted proteins | sample Lox_Sample_33_FD_206719 | JGI IMG/M metagenome (GOLD analysis project Ga0335079, IMG submission 206719) | Soil microbial communities from Loxahatchee National Wildlife Refuge, Florida, United States - Lox_Sample_3.3 | ecosystem: Environmental > Terrestrial > Soil > Wetlands | place: USA...
GCGTATCATCACCCGGAAGGCAACAGCTACATCGAACGCTTCCATCGCAGCTTGAAAGAAGAGGAAGTCTGGACGGCAGAGTATCGCAACCTGGAAGAAGCGCGGACCTCGATCGCGCGTTGGATCGAGGAGTACAATCACGACCGGCCTCATCGCGGAGTCGGAAATCGCACTCCCCACGAGGCCTTCTTGGCTTTCGCAGTTGACCTAAACTCGGAGCCCCTGAACGTCTAATTTAGCCGGTAGCCCTACAAGTAGGGTCCTTTATGTTGACGGACGACGATATTTTTTTGCGCTTAGAGAACACGGAGGACAATACAGTTGAACGAAAAACCAAATCAGATTTGCGAGATTGCGTCAAAGCGGCGGTCGCATTTAGCAACTCGCTAGCGGTCGGATCGCCAGGCATCGTTTACCTGGGCGTGTACAACGACGGACGAATTGAAGAGACGCCGAAAGAAGCTTTTGAGTCACTCCAAAAGAAACTGAGCGGCGAAATCAGCAACATTTATCCACCGATCTATCCGGAGATGCTCGTCCGCAGCAAGGGCGGCAAGCACTTTCTCGCAATGGTCGTGTACGGCAGTACTGAAAAGCCTCATTTTGCCGGGAAATCCTATATTAGAGATGGCACGCGAACTGTAGCGACCTCAGAAAACCAATTTGCAGATCTGATCGCAAGGCGCAATAGCAAGGCAGCCCAAATACTTGAGTGGAAAAACAAAGCGGTCACGCTCGACTTGCTAAACACCGAGGAGACAGTACGAAGAATGGGTCGGGTAGCGTCATCTATTCAAAAGACCGTGCGCGACTGCAATCAGTTCTACCTAACTGTCGAGGATCTGAATAATGTTCCCAAGATGGAGTCCATACCATTGCGGCGAATCGAGCTTAGCTATGATCATGCCGCTTCCCGTCTGAAGCTTGAGGTTTACCCATTGTGAGCTTCCGGCAGAGATGGAGGCCAAGCTCTGCCGGGTGCCGCACGCTTGCGATTTTCCAGGGTGCGGGTTTTGACTTGCCACGGCGCCCCGCTAGCTTACCAACGCCAAACCGGTCCACTTAGCTATGCGAATGAAATCTTTGTCGAGGGTGAAGAGCGCAGCATCGTGTTCTAACGCAATCGCCGCAGTCAAGGCATCTGTCGTGGTCAAGGTTACGCCATGAGCACGCGCTTTGCGGAAAATCGCGGCTCCCTCGCGGTAGGTCGCGAAGCCTGCGGGCTCCAGCAGTTCCCACTGCGCCAGATAGCCCTCAATTTGCGCCACGTTCCGCGTCAGTCCCTGCAGAACCTCGGCCACGACAATACCGGTCAGTGCGAAGGGTTCTGCATCTTCGATCATCTGTCGCAACGCGGCGCCAGCTCTGCCGGGCTTCGCGTTGAAAAAATCGATCCACACGGAGGTGTCCACCAAAATCAAACGCGGTTTCTCCGCATCGTCTTCAGTTCGCCTTTCCAAATTCCACTACCAAAGTGCCGCAGAATTCCTTTTCGGCTCTCCGAACGCACCAAAAGCTCTAGCGCTTTATCCACGATCTGCCTTTTGGTTTTCAGCCGCGTCAGCTTCCGCGCCTTCCGCACTAACTGCTCGTCCAGTACAATGTTGGTTCTGCCCATACGAATACAATCTCCCTTCCATTTAGCATACACCTTTTCCCGGCGCTTTGGTGTAGGCGGCGCAGCAGCCGACTCAACCGGCCCTTTCGGTAGCGGTCAGAGACAGTACGATTCGAGCAGCCGCAATGAGTCGCAACAGTTCCCGGTTGCTGTGGCAGCCAGTCGAAATGTTCCCTTCTTGACAAATTGGAGTTGTACGCGCAGCATCCCGCTAACAGCGCTTTTGGGGCGCTCCATCGCTCACTTCCGGGTCGATTCGAAAAATCGGCGAGCAGTTTTTCCGTCGCCCGCATACGCGCTGACAATTCTTTTGTCAGGAGCGAGTCCATGCCTAAGATCCAAGCAAACAGCCTCTCGATGAACTATGAGCAGCAAGGTTCCGGTGAACCGCTCATTTTGATTCCGTTCCTCTCTGCTGAGCATATGTGTTACGCCTTCCAGGTGGCGGAGTATGCGAAACACTTCACCTGCATCTCGCTGGACCTGCGCGGCACGGGAGAATCGGACAAACCCGACGCGGCGTACACGACAGAAACGCTCGCGGACGATGTCGCGGCGTTCATCCGCGCTCTCGGCATACAAAACGCGCACATCGCTGGCTTGTCGCTCGGCGCGGCAGTCGGAATGTGGCTCGCGGCGAAGCATCCCGAACTGGTGCAGTCTCTTTCGCTGCACAGCGGCTGGCACAAAACCGACGCGTTCGTGAAAGCGTTCATCGAGTCGCTGCAAATCGCAGCGAAGGCGCTGAACAGCGTGCCCGAGACGACAGTGCGCGCCATCTTTCCCTGGTGCTTCACGCCGGAGCTCTACGCGACCAAGCCGGAGTACATCGAATCCTTGGCGGCGTTTGTGCGCAGCCGGCCCGCACAATCGGTAGCCAGCTTCCTATTGCAGTCGAACGCCGTGATGGCACACGATGCGGAAGCCCAGTTGAGCCGAATCACCGCGCCGACACTCATTACCTTCGGGCGCCACGACCTGGTGACTTCGTTGCGTTACGCTCCGCCTCTCCAAAAAATTCGCAACTCGGAACTTGTGGTTTTTGAGAGCTCTTCCCACGCACCGATTTACGAGCAAGTTGAAGAATTCAATGCCAAGAGTTTGGACTTCTTGCGTCGGCATGCCGGCCACGCGACAGCCGTATCGGCACCAGCTTAGTCCGAGTTGAGTGCCCCAACCTGCGATCTCGAATCGGTGTGGGAAAGTCTGCGCGACTGAAATTGCGCCTATTAGAACTGGCCTCAACCGAAACAGCTCGCCTATTCGTCCAAATTGGCGGGCTATTTGCCCATGATGAAATCTGTAGGCGCTCCAGCAAAGGACCCTTCTCCTAGAAACTAAGCACGTCAGCGACGTCACGAAAATGCTGGCAAGGGGAAGGACCATCCATGAACGCTACGAAGTCTATCTACGTCTGTACGCTAGTTTGCGGTGCCGTTCTCACTTCAATCGGCTTTGCTGGATACGCGCAACAAAATGGGAAGAGCGCTAAGAATGCCTCGCAGGCGACAGCCGCTGCACGCGACGGCTCACATGACTTCGATCCGCTTCTCGGCTCCTGGAAATTTCATCTGAAGCGCCGGCTTCATCCGCTCACCGGCTCGAACACCTGGGTCGATTTTGATGGCACCGGCGTTTGCCGCACGATTTACGATGGCTCGCAAATTGACCAGGTCCTCCTCAACGGTTCCGATGGCCAAATCGAAGGGCTCACTCTGCGCACCTACAATCCGACTTCGCACCAATGGCGGCTCTACTGGGCGAACAAAAAGATTGGCGTCCTCGACCCGCCCCAGGTTGGCGAGTTCAAGAATGGGGTCGGCGAATTTTTCGCGCAGGACACGCAATACACCGCCGATCACAAAGCCATCCTCGTTCGTTTTCGCTGGACCAACCTGAACACGAGCACGCCGCACTTCGAGCAATCGTTCTCCGACGATGGCGGCAAGACCTGGGAAGTCAACTGGATCACCGACCAAACCCGCGTGCCCGATAACGCTCACTGACCCGCGCAAACCCCGACGCATCTCAACCCGCGATAGCTCGCGCCCGCGTCCCCATTCCTCGCGACTGCCGTATCGCCCAAATCGCCACCGCTAGGACATTCCCTAGCGCGCCAATTCCCAGCAGCACAAAAACCCAGATCGCCCACATCTGGTCCAACCAGTTTCGTTCTTTCGCCATCTGCCCAAAGACGACGACCACGGCGAAAGGCCACAACATCGCTAGCGGCATCAGCACAAATGTCCGCATATATGTGAGCAGAATCTCCGCCCCCGCTAGTGGCAGCTCCTCCAACACCTGATATCGATCTTCCACCGCAACGACTCCGACCTTGATCAATGGAAGCTTGGCGCCTGCCGCGGCACTCTTCTTCGGAAAGAATCCTTCGCTCGCAAAATTCGTCAGCACCCGCATTCTGGCCCGCCGCAGCGGCAGCACGGGAATGTAAAACAAGCACACCCAGCGCGTCGCCGTCGACGTTCCATCCGCAAAATGCTGCCAGCCATAGAATGCCGTGCCGAATCCGCTGTAAGTAGACATGGTTCCGCTCCGTTCTCTCCACTATCCGCAGGCTCAAAGGCGTCGGCAACCACCCTCAGCGATGTGCATGCCCAGTCAACAAATACACCTCGCACATGGCAATAGCCGTCGTTGCCCGGCTTTGACCGAGTAAGCGGGATTGTCTGCGACAGTGTCCGCAGCGAAACGCCGACTCTTCCGCCACATCGATGCGCCCTTCCTGGCAACAGTTCGAGCCGATTCCTGGCTGCACCTTCGTTCCTTCTTCTTAATGTTTTCTTTCATTCTTACTCCCTATACAATCTCTCGGGTCATTCTCTTCGCTCGGCAGGATCACCCCTCCATCCAATAAAGGAGCGCCATGTCCTTTCGCTCTGTGTTTCTTGCTGTGCTCATCGCGTTTGCTCTGATCCTGGGCGCTTTTCTCGTCAATCGGGCGCGGCCGAAAATTGAAACGGACCAACCGTCAGCCGCGCTCGTCCGGGCCACGGGCAAATGCGCGGAGTGCCATGCACGCACGCAATACTCCGTCGTTCACGAATACGAAATGAGCATGCACGCCGCGAAAGGCGTGAACTGTCTCGACTGCCATCAGCCGGCCGCCAATCAGGAAAAGAAAGACCACCACGGCTTTGTGATCTCCACGCAACTGACTGCTGGAAATTGCCGCTCGTGCCACGAATCCATCTATCAGCAATTTCTCCACTCCCGCCATGCCGCACCAGCCTGGGCGGCTATCTACGGCGAAAAAGGCCTCACGCCAGAGCAAGTCAACTTTTCCGAGACTTACCAACCCGGCGGAACGCGGCGTCCTCCGCATCCTTTCGTTCAACTGGAGGGCGGTTCCGCGATGACTAGCGGCTGCGAACAATGCCACAGCGTGGGCAAACCCAACCCCGACGGCACGATCGGCAACTGCACCGCCTGCCACACGCGGCACACTTCCTCGGTCGCGATCGCGCGCCGGCCCACGACTTGCGCGCAATGCCACATGGGTCCCGATCACTCACAAATCGAAATTTACGAAGAGTCCAAGCACGGCATGATGTTTCAGGCGCAGGAACATCTTCTCAACTTGAACGCGCCGCCGAAAGCGCTCACGACGCGCGACATGTTCGTTCCCACCTGCGCTACGTGCCACATGAGCGGCATCAACGGACTCGGCGTCACGCATGATCCATCCGAGCGCCTGTCCTACTATCTGGCCAACGCTATTACCGAAAAGCGGCCTGATGCTGCGGCTCATCAGGCGCACATGAAGCAGGTCTGCCTGCAGTGTCACACGCCGGCGCTGGTGGATCGCATTTATACGCAGGCGGAACAAGTGGTGCAGGTCACCAACGATCGGGTCCGCACCGCGCAAGATATCGTCAACGGGCTGCGCAAAGACGGCGTGCTTACCGGGCCGCCGTTCTCCAATCGCGTCGATTTTGTTTATTTCGATCTGTGGCACTACGACGGACGCACCAGTAAGCATGGCGCGTTTATGGGCGGCGCCGACTTTGTGCAGTGGCACGGAAACTATCCCATGCTGCAGAAGACGGTCGAGCTGAAAGCCATGGCGGCGGAACTACGCAAGGAACACGGCCATGCCAAGTGAAGGTGTCGCCGCGCAAAGTCACGTTCCCTGGTGGCTGCGGCCGCAATTGTGGACCGAGTTTTTCGTCATCACGAACATCGGCTTTCTCACGTTCGACATTTACCTGGCGCACTCGGTCAACCAATTCAACGATCGCGCCGAATACATTCCCTTGTTTTTGTCCGCTGCCGCGCCGCCAATCCTGCTTTTGGCCCTTGCGCTCCGTCCACGTTGGCCTGCGGTGTGGAAAGATCTCGGCTATCTCGTCGGCTGGGGAGCGATTCTTGTCGGACTTACGGGCGTGCTGCTCCATCTCGAAAGCCACTTTTTCTATGAGCGCACCATCCGCAGCCTCACCTACTCCGCGCCTTTTGCTGCGCCGCTTGCTTACACCGGCCTGGGCTTTCTGCTTATCCTGAATCGCATGCTGGCGCCCGAAAAGTTGGAGTGGGCGCAGTGGATTCTCTTTTTCGCGCTGGGCGGATTCTTTGGCAACTTTATCTTCAGCCTGGCCGATCATGCAGGAAATGGATTCTTCCGGACAATCGAATGGGCGCCCGTTATCGCCAGCGCGTTTGCTGTCGGGTTTCTGTCGATTCCACTTTTGATGCGAGTATCGCGCCGCTACCTCGATTTATGTGTCGTGCTGGTTCTTCTCGAAGCGTTGGTCGGCGTTTGGGGATTCCTACTCCATACAGCGGCGAACCTTCGCGGCCCTTCAATCCATCCCTTCGAGAATTTCGTCTACGGCGCGCCGCCGCTGGCTCCCCTGCTCTTCCCGAACCTCATGGTGCTTGCTCTGATCGCGCTGTACCAACTTCGGAAGGAAAGAGAGTGGTAAGTAGCGAGTAGTGCGAATCACTTCGCAGCACGGCGGAGGAGCTTGGGAGTGGCGAGCCACAATAGTTCGGCGTTTGGAGGTGAGACGCGTTTCAGTTCGAGCAGGGCTACACCTGCTTTCTTGAGCGAGGTGACGTGGTGCTTGGAGTTCAGGGCCGTCGCGATCAACTCATCCAGATGTGGCGCATGGCCGAAAACGAACAGTGTGGCGGTTTGTTTGTCCTTCGCGAGTTCGCGAAAAAAGAGAGTCGGATCGGCTCCCGGTAAGAGCAGGTCGTTGCGACGGATCTTTTGTTTGGAGTAGTCCAGTGCGGCCGCGAAAATCTCGGCCGTTTGCATCGCGCGGACGTAGGGGCTGGATAACAGCATATCCGCGGAGCCGCTCAATGCTGCTACGCCCGCGGCTACTCGCTTGGTTTTTTCGATGCCCTCTTCGGTCAGATAGCGTTCTGGATCGGGAGGACATTTCGGGTCCTCCCGTTCAATCGCAATGCCGTGGCGTACTACGTAAATCTGCATCGGCGGGTCATCTCCTCAAGAGCATCTTAGCGGTATCAGCGTAAGAACGCTAAAACGGTGCCCTGGTTTCACGGCGGAGCGCTTCTGCCAAAGCGAGGCGCAGCAAGCTGCGCGACTACAAAGACTGCTCACAGCGGACCGCTGGGCTTGGCTGCAGAAAAACCCGCACCGTTAACGGCGAAGGGTTGCGGCAGCCCACGGGACCATGGCGATTCGTCACGCCGGCGCCTGACGGAAATATAAGCGCACGTGGAATTCTTTTTCGAACAAGTCGGCGGCGCGGCCGGCGTCCTGTAAATCCTCGGCGGCATCGCCGCGCGCTTTGACTTGTAAGCCAACAGCGCCGCGCTGAAACGCTGCTCGTAATTGCAAGACCCGCTGGCGGTGCGAATGATCGAGGGCTTCCGCGATGCGCAGAATGGCCGCGAGTCGCCGTGTGATCCGCTTATCATTATTATTAAGCGAGCCGTAGGCCGGATGATGGCCTGCGGGTTCCGACTTGCGGTTGTGATAGCGCGCCAACGCCGCCACGACCGCGCGGTCCCGACCTTCAAGCCCGGGAATGTCGCCATTCAAGACAAAATATTCGGCGTGCTTGTGGTGGCCGCGATGACCGATCATGTGCCCGATGTCGTGCACCAACGCCCCCGCCTCAAGTAGCACGCGCGCTTGCGCCGGCAAGTGATGCACTGGCTGCAACTGATCAAACAGCAGAATGCTCAGCTCGCGCACGTGTTCGGCATGGGTTTGGTCTTTCTGCAAACGGCGGGCAAAGCCGCGCGTTCCCGCGAGTAATTGGCGCGAGGCTTCGTTATAGCGATGCGGCTCGGTGCGCGAAAAAGCCTGGCGCGCAATTTCCTGGACCAATCCTTCGCGCAGCCCGACGCTCGGGATCAGCAAGCAGCGAATGTTCAGATAGCGCCCGAGGGTGAGAAACGTGATGCCCGCAATACCGATGACGTCGGCGCGATCGCGGCGGATGCCGTATGTTTTCATGCGCTCGCGTATATCGCGCGCCAGCAAATCAGGTAAGCGTTCGCGCAGCAGGGAGAGTTCTAGTGTTGGCAGCCCGTGCAGGCGCGGCCCCGGAGCAATGTTCGCAAGGGTTTCGGCGTTGCCGCCGAGAGCTACGGCCACTTGCTCGCCTAAATTCGGACGCGACGGCAGGCGCGACTCCAGAATTGCGCGAATATAGCGCCGCACCTGCTCTGCTTCCACAACGCGCAAAGCGCCGTTCAGGTTTAGCGTGGTCATCAGCCGCACGGTGCCAACCGGCAACTGCACCGCTTGCTCGATGCTGTGGTCGCGCAGAATGCTCACTTCCAGACTTCCGCCGCCCAAATCCGCAATGCAGCGCGGCGGCGCTTCCGGTCCCAGGGCCGCCAGCACCGCGACGCGACCGAGCCGCGACTCTTCTGCCGAGCTGATCACTTCGAGCTGAATGCCGGTGGCGCGTTTCACCGCGCGAACAAACGCGTCGCGGTTGCGGGCCTCGCGCGAGGCGCTGGTCGCCACAGCGCGGTAGCGCGTGACGCCGTACTCGTCCATGATTTCGCGGAAGTGCCTGAAGGCTTTGACGCCCTTCTTCAGCAGTTCTTCGCTGAAGCGGTGACGGACGAAAACACTTTCGCCGAGGCGCAGAGAGTAGCGCTCGTTCACTAAGGGTTCGATATCGAGTGCAGAAAAAGCGCGTGACACGGCCAGACGCACTGCATTCGAGCCGGCGTCGATTGCGGCAATGTGAACCGGGTCAGCCATTTTGCGGGTTTACCGCCAGAGATGCGCGAGTGCGGCGGAAGGAGTGTACTTGCTCGAGCGAATGCCTAGCTGTTCGCCGATGCGCTGGCGAAGCTGCTTGTTGACGGCAGACACGCTCGCTTCGCCATCCAGCTCGATGAACGAATGTTTTTTGGCCATCACTTCGAACTCGCGTTTGATCATGGTCTGGTAGCGGATGAACGACCAATACAAATCGTGGGAGAGGGACATGTCGCGGCCGGCTTCCCAGTAGCTGATGGCTTGCGCTTTCTTGAACTCACGCGCAAAAGCCGTTTCCGGCCGCACATTTAACCAGAAGGTTAAATGCGGGCGTAGCGCCATGGCGTACAAGCCGTTCAGGTAGTCGCGGTTGATGCCACGAACGACGCCGCGCGCCACGAGCGTAAAAATGAAGCGATCGGCGAGCACGATCGTTCCCGCACGCAAGGCCGGCAAAATGCGATGTTCGATCTGGTCGAAGAAGTCAGTGGCGTACATGAGTGAAAGGGTCAGGCGCGTCACAGCGTTTTTGGCGAGCAATTGGTCAATGTCGCGGCCAACGAGATTCGAGCGGCGCAACCCGCTGGTCTGCACGGCGAAGCCTTCGGACTCCAGCCATTCTTGCAGCAGGGCGATTTGCGTCGAGCGGCCGGAACCGTCCATGCCCTCGATAACGATGAGATTGCCCGTGATTTCGTTGGGATCGAAGCCGACGAGCGCCTCGCCATAAAAATACTGAGCGGCGCCATCTTCGGCCTGAGCCTGCGCAGCTGTTTTCGCGCTCGCGGGCGGCTGCTGTGCGGCTTGCGGCTGCGTTGTCTCTGCCGCTGCTCCGGTTTTGTCTTTCTCTTTTTCCTGGTCGGGCATGCTCACTCCGGAACGGGTACGCCAACGCCGGGGGCGAAGCGTTTCAAATCAATTTTGGAAGCAACGATTTCACGCATCTGCTTCTGCAGCTTGTTTACCGGCAACGTGCCGTCTAACACGACGAAATTATCCGAGTCCACCATCTTGTCGTATTCTTCGAGAATGCGAGCCTGGAACAAGCGGAAACTTTCGGCGCGATCGTAAGACAGGCTGAGGTCCATGCCCGCCTCGTAATACTTGAGCTTGGGACGCCCGCTGAGGATGCGGTTTACCGCGACATCGAGGGGCGCGCGAAAATAAAAGGTGATGTCGGGAATCGGTGCAAAGCGGTACAGATTGCGCAGCCAGCGCGACGGGCAACCGCGCGCCGCATCGCGCGCGAACGCCGTATAGATGTAGCGATCCGCCAGCACCAGGTAATCGCCTTGCAACAGCGGCATGATTTGCCGTTCACAACGATCGGCAAAATCCGCAGCGTGCAGCAAAGAAAAGGTCGTGGGCGTGAGCAACCGGCGTTGTTTGCCGCGTCGCGTGGCGGATTTTACCAGCGGCGAGGAATTCCACTCCGTGAAATGCAAACGGTAGCCGCCGATTTCGAGCCAGCGCTTCAATAGATAGAGTTGCGTGCTTTTGCCGGAGCCGTCCGTGCCTTCCACAACAATCAACGCGCCGGGATAAACGCGGCTGGGGACCGGCTTGCCTGGTTGCGGCAGCGTGGATTTGGCAGGCTCGGGGCGAGCCTGCTTTTGGGCGATGTCCTGAGTTTCCATTCCGCGTTAGAGAGAAGCGTTCGGATGCACAGCGTAACGGGACTTTGTTAACAAAACATTACAACACAGATGCAAGGCGGGGCGCAAAAGACCCACAGAAACCTTGGTCGGGCGCGCAGGCCATAGCGGCCTGGCTGCGCGAGATGGCTAGTTGCTTTGTTTCTGCGCCGCAGCAGCGGCCTCCTTCGCGTGAGCCAATAGGGTCTGAAAACGCGGATCGTTGTGGAGCGGAGTCAGCGCGGAATCCTGATCCATGTCCAGATCCATTTGCGGCGCCAGGCCATTGTCCACCGCCTGGTGAAGAAGCGAAAGGGCCTCGTCTTTTCTGCCAGTTTGGAGAATTACGCAAGCGAGATTGTAGGTAGCGGCGGCAGTATCGGGGTGCTTGGGGCCCAGGACCCGCCGCTGGATGGCGAGCGTCTCGCGGCTGAGTTTTTCGGCTTCGGAATATTTATGTTCCTGAGTCAAAAGGAGCGAAAAGTTGGTGAGGGTCATCAAGGTGTAGCGATGTTCGGCACCGAGCACCCGGCGTTGGGCGGCCAAGGTCTCGCGATAGAGTTTGTCGGCTTCGGCGAGCCGGTTTTCCGCGGAGAAAATGCTGGCCAAACTGTTGGCTGCCAGCAACGTGTAGGGATGCTCCGGTCCGTAAACGCGCTTTTCAGCATCGAGTACTTCGCGGTCCACTTGTTCAGCTTCTGAATACTTATGCTCCTGGTACAGAACAATGGCCAGCGTGCTCATGGTGGAAATCGTGTCAATATGGTCGGTGCCCAGTGAACTGCGCTGAATGGCCAAGGCTTCACGGTGCAGCTTCTCGGCTTCCTCGTATTTGCCTTGATCGATAAGCACCGCACCGAGATTGCTCATGCTGCGCAGAGTATCGGCGTGCGAGGGGCCGAGCAGGCGGCGCTGAGTTTCCAGTATCTGGCGATCTTCCTTCTCTGCCTCGGCGAACTGGCCTTCCCGATAGAGAACAAAGGCCAAGTTCGCGCGTGGCTGTAGCATCTTTTCTTCGGGGAGCTGTAAGCGGCGTTGCGTGTCCAGCACTGCCCGGAGCAACTTCTCTGCTTCGGAATAGTGGCCTTCATTGTCCAGAACTCTGCCGAGGTTCTGCATGGTCTTAAGGGTGTGTTCGTCGTCAGGACCGAAGGCCTGCCGGCACAGCGCAAGAGCGCGTTCGTCGAGTGACTGAGCGCGTGGGTAGAGAGCGAGGTTGTCGTAGACAGCAGCCATCGCAAACATCATTTGCGCTTGTAGTTCGGGATCCTTGCTTAGGCCGGTGTCGATTTCGGCGGAGGCCTTGTCCAGAATTTCGCGGGCGGTGATGGAATTGCCGCGCGCCTCGTTGGGGTCGGACACTTTGAACATGCGGGTCATAAACTCGGTCACACGATTGGCGCGATCGCGTTCGCGGTCGGCGCGGTCGCGTTCCAGGCGCACGCGGCGCAGTTGAACGGCCTGAACGACCGTGAATCCGGCGAGCAGCAACAAAACGCCGACCGCTGCGGCGAGGCCGAAGCGATGGCGGCTGGCGTACTTGCGGACGCGATAGGCGGCAGTTGCGGGACCGGCGAGCACCGGCTCGTCGTGCAGATAGCGCGCGAGGTCGGCGGAAAGTTCGGAGGCAGTGCCGTAGCGCCGCGCGCGATCTTTTTCTAGTGCCTTCAAAGTGATCCAGTCCAGTTCCCCTTGCAGCCGCCGTGCGAATGAGCGCGGCTCTTCCTTGCGCTTTTCCGCGGACGCCGCGGAGCTTTCGCCCATCTGGCGCACTTTGGTGCTGGGTTTGACCGGCTCCTGTTCGCGAATGACGCGCAGAATGGCATCAAGCCCCGCGGCGCGCAGCGCTTTCGAATCGAAAGGCAGAGCACCGACAAGCAGCTCATAGAGAATCACGCCGAGCGAGTACACGTCCGTGCGCGTGTCTACGTTGCGCTCGTCCAGGTCGGCTTGTTCGGGGCTCATGTACTCAGGCGTACCAACCAGCACGCCCAATTCAGTGAACATCGTCTTTTCGGTGAGCCGCCGGGCCATCGCTTTGGCCAAACCAAAATCAATAATCTTCGGAACGGGCTTATCGTCGCGTTCGACGACCAAAACATTCGAGGGCTTCAGGTCGCGGTGAATGATGGCTTTCTGATGCGCGTGTTGCACGCCCTCGCAAACCTGCATGAAAATTTCGAGTCGTTCTTTCATGCTGAGGCAATGCTTGTCGCAGTATTCGGTGATGGGAAGGCCGGGAACGTACTCCATCACAAAGTAGGGCCGCCCTTCGGGCGTGGAACCAGCGTCGAAGACCTGCGCGATGTTCGGATGATCCATGAGCGCGAGAGCCTGGCGCTCGGACTCGAAGCGAGCCACGACTGCTTTGGTGTCCATGCCGGCTTTGATCAGTTTGAGCGCGACGGTGCGGTGGATGGGCGTTTTCTGTTCCGCGAGCCACACCTCGCCCATCCCGCCTTCGCCGATCACTTTGAGCGGGCGATACGGCCCAATCTGCGAGATCGCTGGAACGGTGGCAGCCCCGCCACTGAATGTGCTGTCCGACGATACAGAGTCGGGTGATGGTGGCTGATCCGATGGCAAGTGACTGGGTTCCATTGCCGTTGGCCTCCTAGCGGAAGCGTACGATCTGGTGATTTGACCCGGTTTGGGGACGTTTGGTGGGGCTGTTTATACCACAGCCGCAGGCACATGGACGCTCTTGTAAGGGCGGAGGAGGGCCCGCCGCGTAGTTGCGCAGCCCTCGTGGCTTCTTGTGCTGGGTTAGTTCCGGCTACTTGATGCCAATCACCATCGATTCGGGCCCGACCAGGTGCTCCACGCGCGTTTCCTGGAAACCGACTTCCTTCATCCACGCCATGCAGTCACGACCGGTGTAGTCGAAGCCACCGGGAGTTTCGACCAACATGTTGAGGCTCATCAACAAGCCGAAAGCGTTCTGCGAACGGTCGTCATCAATGATCGACTCATAGATCACCACTGCGCCGCCGGGAGTGAGCGCGTCGTGGGCTTTGCGCAGAAGCATTTTCTTTTCTTCGAGATTCCAGTCGTGAAGGATATGGCCCATGGTGATGACGTCCACCTTGGGCAGCGCATCGGTGAAAAAACTACCGGCTTGGAAGCAGAGACGGCCATTCAGCCCGTTTTGCTCGACGTACTCCTCGAAAATCGGCGCGACTTCGGGAAGGTCGTAGCCGATTCCGCTGAGATGCGGATTCGCAAGCGCCACCTGGACGGCCAAGTCGCCTTGCGCGGTACCGACGTCTGCAAACGTGCGGTATTTGGTCCAGGGAGCTTTTTTCGCGATGGTCTGATTAGCGCGCCGGCTGATGCCTGTCATTCCAGACAGGAACGTTTTGAGGCGCGCAGGATCGGCGTACAGAGCTTCAAAAGGCGAGCCAGTGTCGTCGCGGGATTCGTTCTGTTGACGGCCGGTGCGCAGAGCGGCGGTGAGGTGGACCCAGTGCTCATAGAGGCGCTGATTGGCCATTTCGAGGATGCCGCCGATGTAGCTCGCTTTGTGCTTATCGAGGTACAGATCGGTGGCCGGCGTGTTAGCGTATTTGCCGTCGCTGCGAGAGAGAAATCCGAGGGCGACGAGCGCATCGAAAAAATCGCGGGCCGACCGCGGATGGATTCCGAGACGGCCTTGCAGCGTTTCCGCATCCTCAGGGCGCTTGGCGAGTTCGGTAAAAACGCCCATCTCGACGGCGCTTAACAATGTCTTTGAAGCCCAAAATCCCAGACCGACCTGAAGAATATGGTCGGGCTGCGGTTCACTCATGCGTGCTTCCGTCATGCCCGGTGTCCTCCGTATTGGAAACGGAGTATAGCAGCGCACGGCAAGCGGCACAGCCGCTTACGCGAATTGCAAATACCGATATTGGGAATCGCTTAAGAAAAGAATGCCCGCGCATGTAGTGTTGGCGCGGGCATCTGTGGATTTCGTCGCACTGCGGATCAGGCAAGGCGAGGTTGAGAGCTACACAGACTGAAGTCTGTGCCACCTAGCTATTGCTTTTCGCAGCTGACGTTGTTGTTCCAGTCGACGAAGGCGCCTTGCGGATTGTCGCGCCAGGCCCATACGTGCAGTTCGAAGAAAGGATCGAGGCCGAAGCGGTTAGGTGCAGCTACGAGTTGGAAGGCTTGGCCATCGAGCTGCGGAGGGACATTGTGGTGGTTGGCCAGGTACGTCGCCGAGTCAACGATATATTCGACGCCGACCAGACGGCGCAAATTGCCGACGGGCTCGTAGATCAAAGCGTTGGGATTCTCGAGTGAAATTTCTCCAGCAGGCGCGGCGTTGCCATTGACGTAGTGAATGCCCATGGCACCGTGGTCCGGGCCGGTGACGCAACCGAACGCCGGCAGATAGCCTGCGCGGACAGCGGCGTTCACGTCCAGAAACTGCTTCGTGTTGTCGCGAACATCCTGGACGAGCTTCGCCGGCGGAGCATCGTGCGAATCATGCGTTTCGTGCGCAATGTCCTGCGCGAAAAGCGGCGCGAGGGCCACGGTGCTCCAGAGTAGTGCCAATTTCAAACAGCTGAGACCCCATTGGTAGGTTACTTGCATCGATTTAGTCATGTTTTCTCTCCTCAGAGTGAGTTGCAAAACGAACTACAACGTGATCCCGGAATTCACGTGGACTACAAGCCTGCGAATGGCACGGCCGAGGGTGTAGTGGCCGCGCCAATCGGCAGGCGTTTCTCGCCGCGGCGGTGGCACCGCAGCGAAGAACAAGAGTGGTGATGCGCGAGAAGGTTGCTGACGCTCAACAGCGAGGTTCGCCTGCGCAGCGAGCCTGTTGGCCGAGGAACGGATCTAAAGACCCGCCACTACAGAGACTGCGCGGTGAGCGAAATGGGCACGCCGTGGGCCAGCGAATCAAATACCGGCGAATGTGCACTGCCCAGCTTGAGAACTTCTTCCAGGCGCTCTTGCGGCACGTCGGCCTTGATCTTGAACTTGACGCGAATGCCCTGATAGCCCTGGCGGACGTTCTTGTCGAGTTCGAGGAAGCCGCGCAGGTCGATATCGCCCTCGAAGGTGGACTCAACGCGTTCGATGCGGATGCCGCGAGCGGCAGCGTGATAGACCATCGACGTGGTGATACAGGACGCGAGGGCGTGCAGCAAATATTCGACGGGATTGGCGGCGGTGTCTTTGCCGAGCAAAACGCCCGGTTCGTCGGCTTCCAAAACGAAGGGGCGCAGGCGCGTTTGCTGCTGACCGGCGCCGTAGAAGCTGGCGACGGTGGAGCGGTTTTGCGACCCGCCGCACCACGCGTTGTTGATGCGGAAATTGAATTGGGCGAGGCTGGGATTGGCCTGGACGGCGTTGACAGTAGCGACGAGCTGATCCACGGAAACGCCGTTGAGGTTTGCGGCGGCCGGTGTTGCGGTTGGTGCATTCGTTGCGGTTGCCATGGTTTCTCTCCTGTGTGTTGCTTGGCTCGAAGGAGTCTTCCTTCGCTGCATGCAAAGTAGCGGTAAACGAAGCCGGCAACAAGATGGCGTATTTGCCATTGTAAGAGGGTCTTTACGCCAACTGGCGGATATGCTAGTGTAAATAGGCATTTCGGCCACAACATAATTCAGACCGTGAGCGTTACCGCGATGAAAGAAATCACCGTTCTACTGCTGGACCAGATGTTTTCCTCGACCGCTATTGGACCGATGGAAGTGTTTCGTCATGCCGGTTCGCTATGGAACATTCTCACCGGCTCGCAGCTTACGCCGGCGTTTCGCGTGACTACGGCGTCGGCGGACGGGAAATCGGTGCGTTGCGATGGAGAGATCAAGATTCAACCGAACCTGGCGCTGGAGGACGTGGGAAAAACGGATTTGATTTTTGTGCCGACCACCGGATTGAGCGTAGATGACGTCGTGGAGCGCAACGCGGCGATTGTGCCCTGGCTGAAGCGGCGCAGCGGGCGGGGAGTGGCGATCGCCAGTGTGTGTTCCGGAGTAGGACTGGTGGCGGCAGCGGGTTTGCTGGATGGCAGGCGGGCAACAACGCATTGGGGATTGGCGGAGCGGTTTCGCGAGAAGTATCCCAAAGTCAAATGGATGCCGGAATTGATGGTGACCGAGGACCGGGGCTTTTATTGCGGCGGAGGCGTAAACGCTTCGCTCGATTTGGCAGTTTATCTCGTCGAGCGGTTTTGCGGGCATGACATCGCCATGCAAACAGCGAAAGCTCTGCTCATCGAAACGCCGCGAGCGTGGCAAGCCGGGTTTGCCATTGTGCCGCTGAAGACAGACCACACCGACGACTCGATTTCCAGCGCACAGGAGTGGATGCACAAAAATTTTGCGAAGACGTTTCCGCTGGACGAACCGGCGCGGCGCGTGGGCATGAGCATGCGGAATTTCGTGCGGCGCTTCAAGCAAGCGACCGGCGACAGTCCGTTAATTTATTTGCAGAAGCTGCGCGTAGCGGCCGCCAAACGAATGCTGGAAAACAATCACCGCACGGTGCAGGAGATCAGCGACGCCGTGGGTTACCAGGATGTAGCGTTTTTCCGCGGGCTGTTTCAACGACACACGGGAGTTGCACCGAGTGCGTATCGGGAACGATTTGGGACACAACCGGCGGAGCATCACTAGGCTGCGATTTTTTGCACCAATCAAGGGAGCGAGTATGGACGTTCGGTCGTTGCAAAAGCCGTTGAAGGAACAGTATCGACGAGAGCCGGGGAGTTCGCGGATCACGGTGACCGCAAAAGGCTCGGAGACGGCGACGCCGCTGGCTTGCTCTGTTGATATTGGGCGCGCGATTTACCAAGCGGAAGCGCACAAAGGAGTGGGCGGCACGGGAGGCTCGGCGTGTTCGGGCGATTTGCTGATGGGAGCGCTGGCAGCGTGCGCGCAAGTGACGTGCCAGTTAGTCGCGACGGCGATGGGCGTGCCGACAAAAAAGATTGAGGTGACGGTGATGGGCGACATGGATCTGGCAGGTACGTTGGGCCTTTCGAAAGAAGTACCCGTGGGATTTGAGACGGTACGCGTGCAATTTCAGATTGACGCGCCGGAAGCCACGGCAGAGCAGTTGCGGGGACTACGGGAGAAGACGGAGCAGTATTGCGTAGTGCTGCAGACGATGCTGCATCCGCCGGAGATTGAGACGCGGTGGAGTGGAGCGAAGTGATCGACAAGCTTGGCCAGCGCGGATAGAAGGAGTGCCCTCGTCGGATTCCACCGACAGCTTTCGGCTGAGTGACGCGGCACTGCACAGGCAGGAGTGCCTGTGCTACTAAAACACCGAGACCTTAATATGCAGGAATTTTTTGGGATTTTGGCGGAATTCGCCGATAAGCAGGCGCATGTCGCCGGTAAGACCGGTCAAGTTGTCGTAAAGGCGCGGGTCAGAGAAGAGTTTGCCGGCGGTAGTGGTGTTGTCATTGAGCTTGGCGGTGGCGCTCGAGATGTTGGCGCTGGCGTTCTTCAGTTCGGTGAACAGCGAATCGTCGGTGGCGAGTTTGCCGAGCGTGCCTTTGCCGGAGCGAATGTCGCCGATCAGGGCGTTGCCGTTGCTGATCGTTTGCTTGGCTTCGTCGAAGAGCGACGGATCGTAGATTAGCTTGCCGATAGTTCCCTTCCCGGAACGGACGTCGGTGAGAATGACGTTGACGCTATCCACGCCCTTGTCCACCTTGGTGTACATCTCGTCGGACGCGACGAGCTTGCCGAGCGTACCTTTGCCTTGACGGACATCGGCAATCAGCGCATCACCATTCGCCAAAATATGGTTCAGGTGGTTGTAGGCTTCCGGATCGTTTAACAATTTGCCGAGCGTGCCCTTGCCTTGCTGCACGCCATTGATCATGTCCTGTACGCTTTCCGAAAGCGCCGTTAAGTTGGCGAGCACGTCGGCGCTACGCTCGACCACTTCCTTCATGGCTTTTTCCTCGGAGCCTTTCACTTCATCGTTGTCTTTCAGAGGCGTACCCGTGAAACCGCGCGTGACTTCCACGTAGCGGTTGCCCAGTAGGCCCTCGGTGACCAGGCTGGCGACCGAATCGGTTAGAATGTCGGGCTGATATGTTTTGCCGACGCGCATGATGACTTCGATGTTGCGGTTCTTGTCGCGCGCGACGTTCGGGCCGCGTGGCGCGAGGCGAATGCTCTCGACATTGCCGACTTCGACGCCATCCAAACGCACGGGGGCGCCGTTAGCAAGGCCGGAGACTTCCGGCAGGTAAGTACGCAAGCGGTACTTGGGGCCGAGGCCGGTGCCGCTCGTCACGTAAAAAATGCCGGCGGCGAGAACGGACAGGCCGACCAGCACGAAGAGTCCGACGCGCAGTTCGGTCCAGGTAAGTTGTTTGCGCGAAGCCATGATGTGATTCCTCCGTTTGTTGAGCCTGTAATGCCCGCCGCAGTGTTCGTCCGGCTGCCGCGAACCACCTTGCCAAATCTCAGACGAGAAATCTTTTCAGGTACGCGTCGTTAGATGCGGACAATTCCTGCTGGCCACCTTCGAAATACACGTGCCCTTCGCGCAAAACCAGGAAACGTGTGGCAGCCATTTTTGCGCCGGCGGCGGCGTTTCCGTTGCTGACACTATGCACTACTTTCCGCGTTTGCGGGTCGAAACGGAAGTTGGCGAGAGCAAAGCCATCCTGCAGGCGCTGCGTAGCCAACATGGAAGTGACTCCGTAAACGTCGCGCAGCCGCAGAATCATAGTGATGATGGTCTGCGACGTGATCGGATCGAGTCCAGCCGTAGGCGAGTCATACATCACGATGGGCGGCTGATTGACGAGAGCGCGGGCGATAGCGACGCGGCGCCGCATGCCGCCGGACAATTCTGAGGGGACGAGGTCGACGGTGTGCTCGAGTTCGACGAAGCGAAGCGCCTCCAGCACGCGCGTTTCGACTTCCGCTTCGGTGACGCCGTCTTCGTAAAGGCGATAGGCGACGTTGTCCCCGACGGTCATGGAGTCGAAGAGCGCCCCTTCCTGAAACACGAAACCGATGTGGCGGCGGAAGTCGAGTAGATCGTCTTCCTCCATCGTAGAAATTGGCTTACCGAGCACTTCGACGCTGCCCTGCGAGGGGCGCAGCAGGCCAGCCGCGAGCTTAAGCGAGAGAGTCTTACCGGCGCCGGTTTCGCCGAGGAGGACGAGCGTCTCGCGTTCCTGCACCCCGAAGGAAACACCGCGCAGGATGTCGCCCTCAGCAAAGCCGATGCGAACGTTGTCGAACTGGATGACGGGACGGGACGCCGAAACCGATGTGGCGGCGAGGTTCATCGCGTAAGGCCATTATAGCGGCAATTCGGGATGCTGGCAGCTAACCGGTGACGGCCTACAGCAAGAACCGTCGACTAGAAGAGCTTGTCGGCGAGGAAGAGAGAAAGTTTGGAAAGGAATGTATCCGAGGCGATGATAATGACCGACGAGAGCACGGCGGCCTGCGTCGTGGCGCGTCCCACGCCTTGCGTGCCCCCGCGAACCGTTAGCCCTTTGTAGCAACCTACCGTGGCCAGAATGAAGGCAAAGGCGACAGCTTTGGAAAAGCCCTGCATCAAATCGGAGAAAGCCAGAGCGTCAATCGCGCGGCGCCAGAACTCGATGGCGCTGAGGCGCAGTGAAAAGACCGAAACGACACAGCCGCCCATCAGGCCCATGAAATCGAGGATAGCGACGAGCAGAGGAAGGGTGAGCAACGTGGCGATGGTGCGCGGCGCAACGAGTTTGCGAATGGGATCAGTACCCATGGCGCGCATGGCGTCGACTTGCTCGGTGACCAGCATCGAGCCAAGTTCCGAGGCGATACCAGTAGCACAGCGGCCCGTGACCAGCAGACCGCAGAGAGTCGGGCCGAGTTCGCGGACGAGCGCGAGAGCGACAACGTCACCGGTGAGCGAGCTTTGGCCGAAGCGCGTGAACTGCGAGCCGGTCTGTAGCACCATAACGGCGCCAATGAAAAAGCCGCACAACAGAATGATGGGTAGCGAACCGGCGCCGATATTATCCATCTGCGCGAGAATGTCCTGCGTGTAGTAAGGAGGTGTGACCACGGCGCGCATGGCTTGCCCGGCGAGCAGAGCGTATTCCTGCACGCTGGCCACGACGTTTTTTAGGCCATCGCTAAGAATGCGGCCGACAGTGACGCGGTCTTCGGCTTTCGCTTCGCGACCGGCAAATCCCAAAGGAGTATCAGCCACAAGCACCTGTTAGAGCAGCCGGAAGGCTGCGATTTTGGCGCGTAAAGTCCGTCGCAGCAAGCGTAACGGCGGGAACAAAGCGCGTCAAGCAGGTTGGAAGAATTGGTGAGTGTCGAAACACGGAAATCCTGGTGAGTTCACTACGAATTATTCGAGAGGTGTGGGCGAATGATTTTAGCGATAGATCATGTGCAGATTGCGGCGCCGAGAGGGTGTGAGGCGGCGGCGCGGGAATTCTACGGCGGCATTTTGGGAATGTCGGAAGTGGAGAAGCCGGAGACGCTCCGCGGGCGCGGCGGATGCTGGTTTCAATGCGGCGGGCAGCAGTTGCATGTAGGGGTCGAGACGGAGTTTCTTGCGGCAAAGAAAGCTCATCCAGCGTTTGCGGTACGTGATTTGAACCGATTGCGGCAGCGGTTGGCGGCGCACGGAATAGAGATTACCGAGGATGATGCGTTACCGCGTGTTCAGCGGTTTTACGCGGAAGATCCGTGGGGGAATCGGCTGGAATTTCTGGAAGAGCAAAACGGCTAACATTCCACGGCTAGACTACCTGCGAGAACTCGATGCAGCCAGTCGATGGCGAAGCATGGGATAGTCTGAAAGCAGCTCCTCAGCGGCTGAAGCCGATTGGTTGCCCAATTCATGATGTCGGAACTGAACCTCTGAACCCACACCTCCGACGCCTAAACCATTGCCGTTAAGGTCTCGACGCAATGCCGCCCTTGCGTGGCTCGCGATGGGTGTATTATCGCGGCGGATTTCCAGGGGGCAGCGTGAATCGAACGATCAGAATTGGCTGTTTGGGGGCGTTGTGTGCCTCGTTAATTTTTGCGGCGCTGAGTGCGGCGCAGCACGCGACGTATGACTTCATTCTTTCCGGCGGTCAGATTGTGGATGGCACAGGTGCACCGTGGGTCGCCGGCGACGTGGGGATTCGCGGCGATCGCATTGTGGCGATCGGCGATTTAAGCAAAGCGTCCGCCGCGAAACGCGTGGATGCGAAGGGCCTGGTGATTGCACCTGGATTTATCGATGTGCAGGGCCAGTCCGAATTCAACGTGCTGGTGGACAATCGCGCGGCCAGCAAAATCACGCAAGGCGTGACCACCGAAATTACCGGCGAAGGCACTTCGATCGCGCCGCTGAATGAGCGGCTGAAGAAACAACCCGATTTCGCGGCTGACGAAGAGCAAGCGGCGAAATATGGAGTGACACTGGATTGGAGCACACTCGACGACTATTTCCGGCACTTCGCGCGCACCAAATCGGCCATCAACCTGGGGACGTTCGTCGGCGCGGGCGGAGTGCGCAACAACGTGATGGGCTCGATCAACCGGCCGGCATCGGCGGCGGAACTGCAAGAGATGCGCGATTTGGTGCGCCAGGCGATGAAAGACGGCGCATTCGGGGTTAGCACCGCGCTGGAATATGTTCCGGATACGTTTGCTTCGACGGATGAAATTGTGGAGTTGGCGAAAGTCGCGCGGGAGTACGGCGGAGTTTACTTTACGCATCAGCGGTCGGAGACAGACGCGATTTTTGAGTCGCTGGACGAAGTGTTCGCGATTTCGCAGCGTGCAGACATTTCGACAACCATCTGGCACCTGAAAACGGCCTACAAGGACAACTGGGGCAAGATGGGCGAAGTGATTCGCCGAATCGAAGCGGCACGCGCGAAGGACATTGACGTGGCGGCGAGCGTCTATCCATACACGAGAGCAAGCAATGGGCTGATTTCCTCGTTTCCACCGTGGGTTTCAGAAGGCGGCACGGAAGCCATGATTGCGCGGTTGAAAGATCCGGCGCAGCGCGAACGGATTAAGAAGGAGATGGATCTGCCCAGTAAAACCTGGGAGAACGAATGGCGGGGATCGGGCGGTGGCTCGGGAATCATGGTGGTGGGAATCTTGAATCCGGAACTCACCAAATATGAAGGCATGACGCTCGAAGAAATCGGAAAGCAGATGGGGAAAGACCCGAAAGACGCAGCAATGGATATCGCCATCGCCGATCACGGACACACCGCGCAAATCATTTCCATCATGGACGAGGCTGATGTGCGCTTGGCGGTCTCGAATCCCATGGTGACGTTCGGTTCCGATTCCGAAGCGCAAGCGGAGGACGGGCCGCTGAGCAAAACGAAGGCGCATCCACGAGCGTTTGGGACATTTCCGCGCGTGTTGGGGAAATACGTACGCGAAGAGAAGACGATGCGGCTGGAAGAAGCGGTGCGGAAAATGACCTCGCTGGCGGCGAGCCGCGTGGGCTTGATGGATCGCGGGATTCTGCGGCCGGGCACGTACGCGGATGTGACCGTCTTCGACGCGAACACGATTAAAGATGTGGCCACGTTTAACGACCCCATGCACTACTCAGTGGGCGTGAAATATGTCTTTGTGAACGGGCAACCGGTGCTGTGGGATGGAAAAATCACCGACGAACGGCCCGGCCGCGGCCTGCGCGGTCCAGGGTACCAGGCGCATAAACAATAGTTCCGATATTCGCTTTCAACTCTTAGTGCATGCTGCCGCCGCAGAGCGCTCGATGAGAGCAACCAGTTTCGCCATGCCCTGTGGGACGCTTTGCTCCAGCGCGCGGGCTTGTTCGACGAACGCCCGTGCATTCGGCCCTTCGAGGATAAGGCTCTGCGTGATCTGCGAGTGAGCTGCCGCGACTTCCACGAAAGTCCAATGGAAACGAAGCAGAGCGTCTGGCAATTCCATTTCCACCGTGGCGTGTTGGCCCGATTGAACGTCACGAAGAACGGAGTGGAGAATCTCGCCAGGCAGAATCGTGCGCAGGTGCGAACCGCTTTCGAAGCGACCGGTCAACTCGAAGCGAGCGGGGGGATCGTCCCAGTTGCGAATATCGCTCCAAAAGTTCCAGGCGAACTGGCGTGGCACGCGGCAGTCCACCGAATGTTGGAAGGTCCAAACGGGTTCCGCCACAAAATGCCTCCTGACGGGCGCCGCACAACGCAAATCAGCGCTCGATTGTGCGGCGATTGGATGCGGTAAGTCTACAGAAGTTACCTTGCCAAGTTGAATCGGCCGTTGCTCCGTCGAGGCCCTTCCTAGACGAAGTGCGCAGCGGCAGATACACTGGTAGTTTCCACTGTCAGAAAATTTTTCGAAGTACGGTTTGGAGGCGGATGCTGAAGTTTTACACAGCGGGCGAGTCGCACGGCCAGGCGCTGCTGGCGTTTGTGTCGGGATTGCCGGCGGCGATGCCGGTGGACGTGAACTTCATCAATCACGAATTGCATCGGCGGCAGCTGGGTTACGGGCGCGGCGGGCGGCAGAAAATTGAGAAGGACCGAGCGGAGATTTTTGCGGGTGTGCGGCATGGCCAGACCATTGGCGCGCCGGTCGCGCTGCGGATCGAGAATCGCGACTGGGCCAATTGGGAAAAGATTCTGCCGGTAGAGGCGATCGCCGATCCGGCAGCGGGAGCGGAGAAGAAAAAGTTGGTGGCGCCGCGGCCGGGCCATGCCGACTTGGCGGGTTCGCAGAAGTTTAATTTTCATGATGCGCGTTATGTGCTGGAGCGGGCTTCCGCGCGAGAGACAGCGGCGCGGGTGGCGGCGGGAGCGTTTGCGAAGTTGCTGCTGCGGGAATTTGGCGTCGAGATCGCCAGCCACACGATTCAGGTGGGACACGTCCGGCTGGAGCGTGCAACGACCTGGGAAGAAATCGCACAAGTCAGTGCCGATATCGAGTCGCCGCTGCGCTGCGTGGATGCGGCCACGCAGGAACGGATGAAAGCGGAAGTAGACGCAGCGCTGAAAGCGGGCGACACGGTGGGCGGAATTTTTGAAATCGTCGCGCACAACGTTCCGGTTGGCTTGGGCAGCCACGCGCAGTGGGACGAGAAACTGGATGGGCGGCTGGCCCAGGCATTGATGAGCGTACAGGCGGTGAAGGCGGCGGAGATCGGGGCCGGAGTTACGGCGGCGGCCTCATACGGGAGCGAAGTACAAGACGAGATTTCGTACGACAAGCAAGCGAAGCGATTCTGCCGCGCGTCGAATCGCGCGGGCGGGCTGGAAGGCGGAATCACAAACGGCGAAGATGTCGTCGTCCGCGGGTACCTGAAACCAATTTCGACCCTCCGCAAAGCGTTGCGCACGGCAGATATGGTGACAAAAGAGCCGGTCGAGGCAGCGTATGAACGGTCGGACTGGTGTGTGGTTCCGGCGGGCGCAGTGGCCGGCGAAGCGATGGTTTCGCTTGTGCTGGCCGATGCTTTTCTGCAAAAATTTGGAGGAGATTCGCTGACGGAGATGCGGCGGAATTTCGAAAATTATGGCCGACAAATTGAAGAGTTCTGAAGTGAAGGCGGACGCCGGAGGCGCGCCTGCGGGTGCTGAAGTGGCAACGGCTCCGCCGCGCAAGATTTATCCCATCGTGAAGTTCGGCGATCCGATTCTGGAGAAGCCGACCACATCCGTGCAGAAGTTTGACGCCGAGCTGGAAGGGCTGGCGGAGGACATGTTTGCGTCGATGTACGCGGCGCAAGGCGTAGGCTTGGCGGCGCCCCAGATTGGGAAAGGCCTGCGGATGGCGGTGATCGACGTGACCGTGGGGAAAAATCCCGAAGCGAAGATTGTGCTGGCGAATCCGGAGATTATTCACGCCGAGGGAGAAGTTCGCGAGGAGGAAGGATGCCTCTCGATTCCCGGGTTTCGCGGGTACGTCATGCGCCCGCAGTTTGTAACCATACGCGCGCAGAATGCGAAGGGCGAGACATTTGAAATGCGCGGCGAAAACCTGCTGGCCCGCGCGTTTTGCCATGAAATCGACCACTTGAATGGCGTTTTGTTCCTGCAACACCTCAGCATGCTGAAGCGCGATTTGATCAAGCGCAAAATCAAAAAAATGAAGAAAGCGGGAGATTGGTAGGAGGAGACCCACTCGTTGAGATCCCGCCTAACAGGGACACGATGAATCGTGTCCCTACAAGTGACGGAACGCGATTGTTCCTCCGTGAAGTGAACTGAGATGCGACTAGTTTTCTGTGGCACGCCGCAGTTTGCGGTTCCCGCCTTTAAGCATCTGCTTGCGCAAAAGGATTTTGAAATAGTTGCGGCGATTACGCAGCCGGACAGGGCCCGCGGGCGTGGCCAAGAGGTCTCCTTTTCTCCGGTGAAGGAAGCGGCGCTGGCCGCGGGCGTGCCGGTCCATCAGCCCGAGAAAATTCGGCAACCGAACACGCAAGAACTGTTGCAGCGGACCGCGCCCGACGCAATTGTGATCATCGCCTACGGCCAAATTATTCCGGCGCGGCTTTTGCCGATCCCACGGCTCGGCTGGATCAATCTACACGCCTCGCTGCTGCCAAGATATCGCGGCGCGGCGCCGATTAATTGGGCCATCGTAAATGGCGAAACCAAAACCGGTGTCACCACGATGCGGATCGATGCGGGCATGGACACCGGCGACATGCTGCTGCAGCGCGAAATGGAAATTGGCACAACGGAAACCGCGCCGGAGTTGGCCGCGCGCATGGCGGAGCTGGGCGCGCCGTTAATGGCGGACACGCTGCGTGGGCTGGCGGCGGGAACCATCACGCCACAAGCGCAGAAGCATGCAGAGGCCAGTGTCGCGCCGATGCTCAAGCGCGAGTTTGGCCTGGTCGATTGGTCGCTGACCGCGCACGAAATCTTCAACCGCATTCGCGGCTTCGCTCCGTGGCCGGGAACCTACACCCACTTTCGCGGCCAGCTCTGCCACATCTGGGGTGAACCCGCCGCGGATGGTTCGCATGCAAATGCGTCGATGAGCGTCAGCGCGAGCGCCGGCCCGACCACGCAGTCTGCCGAAAGTAACGCTCCGGGAGCGCTGTACTCGGAGCGCGATAGCCTTTTTGTGCTATGCGGCGGCGCAACCCGTTTGCGGCTGACCGCCGTCAAACTGGAAGGCCGCAAGCAAGTCTCTGCGGCCGAGTTTCTGCGTGGCGCGCGATTGCAACCGGGTGAACGCTTCGGACAAAAGTAAGCGAGCGGTCGTTTGCGGGGGTCCGAGGGTTCAGGCATACTCGATTAATCCGCACATGAAAAGCCCGATTTTGCTTCAGGAGTCCGAAAGTATGAAGAATTCCTCTTTGCACGCGCGCGATGCGCGACCCTTCACGATGCGAGATTCTCTGCGACACGCCGGATGCTGGGCGCTAGCGGCGCAACTCGCGGCGTTTCCGTTGGCCTCCTCCTTCGCAGCGGAAAATGGCCCCAAAGTTGTCCCGACATCGGCGAACCCTGTCGCAGTGGACAAGCCGACCGCGAAGCCTACGCCAGACGTCGTGATGATCGCCATGCAGGCAGAAATGGCGCGCGCCACGAAAGACCTCGGCAAGGCTGACTCGGGTCCGTACTACATGAGCTATACCGTGTACGATCAGAACCTCACGGTGCTGGTCGGCGCGTACGGCAGCCTGCTTACCGATGCCTCGCTGCAGCGGCGACAAGCCGACGTGGTCATGCGCGTGGGCAGTGCCACGCTCGACAACACGCACGGCCAGAGCCGCTCGAGCGGCATGAGTTCGGGAACGCTGCCCTTGGACGACGATCCGAACGCAATCCAACGAGTTCTGTGGGAATTGACCGACCGCGAATACAAGCGCGCGGCTCCGGCGTTTCTGGATGTGCGGACCAAAATCGCGGTTCGCGCGGAAGAAGACGACAAGTCTCCTGACTTTTCGAAGGAAGCCCCAGCCACCCACATCTCTGGCCCGACGACTGCGCCGGCGTTTGACCGCAGCGCATGGGAGAACGAAATTCGGCGCCTTTCGGGATCGTTTCGCAAGTACTCCGATGTTTATACCGCCACCGTGGTCTTGCAAGTAGTGGATTCTAAGTCGCGCATGGTGACGAGCGAGGGCGGTGCGATTGAAAGCCCCAGCTATTCGGCGCGCATGGTGATGGAAGCGAGCACCCGAGCGGATGACGGTATGGATCTCTTACGGGTAGAAACGTTCCAGGCGCCGGCCGTGGCAGGTTTGCCAAGCGAAGCGGAATTGAACGCGAAGATCACCAAAATGGCGGACGACTTGAAGGCGCTCAAGGCGGCGCCGGTAGCAGAGCCGTACGACGGTCCGGCCTTGTTGAGTGGACGCGCAGCCGCGGTCTTCTTTCACGAAGTGCTGGGACATCGCCTCGAAGGCCATCGGCAGCGCGACGAAGATGAGGGGCAGACGTTTACCAAGAAGGTCGGGCAGCCGGTGCTCCCGAAATTCTTGAGCGTGACGGATGATCCAACCACCAGCCAGATGGCTGGCGTAAAGCTCGCAGGCACGTACGACTACGACAGCGAAGGCATTCCCGCAAGACGCGTGGATGTGATCAAGGACGGCGTGCTGCACAATTTCCTGCTCTCGCGGATGCCGATCAAGGGCTTCGAGAATTCCAATGGACATGGACGCAATCAGCCGGGCTTGATGGCCACGGGACGGCAGGGAAATCTGATCGTCACGTCGGCGCAAAGCGTTCCGGAAGCGCAGATGCGGCAGAAGCTGATTGATGAAGTGAAGAAACAGGGCAAGCCGTACGGGCTGTATTTCGACGACATCCAGGGTGGCTTCACGTTGACGACGCGCTCGTTGCCGCAAGCGTTTCAGGTGCTGCCGGTGATTGTGTACAAGGTGTACGCCGATGGAAAGCCGGACGAATTGGTACGTGGCGTGGACATTGTGGGCACGCCGCTGGCGGCTTTGACCCGCATTTTGCTGACTGGCGACCAGCAGCATGTATTTAACGGCGTATGCGGCGCCGAGAGCGGCCAAGTTCCCGTCTCGGCCGTGGCGCCGGCGATGCTTTTCTCCGAGATGGAAGTGCAGAAGCGGCAGCATTCACACGACCGGCCGCCGATTTTGCCCGCGCCGGGATTCGATAACACGATGACCGCGAAAGATGGGCAGAGTTCGCAGAGCAAGGCCGAGGTGAAGCAATGAAACGCGTGCGAGCCCTGGCAGTGACGATTTTTGCGGCAGTGCTGCTGGCGGGCGTGGCGCGGCTGTGCGCTTCCACGCCCGTGAATAACAGCAGTCCGAATGCGCTGAATATCGTGGCGAGTGCGTCGAATCCGAAAAATGCCGCCGCGGTCGCCGCTGCGAAGCCTGATTTCGACGGCCCCGACGCGGCACCAGCGCATCCCGCGGCGGGCGGCGACGCCTTGTTGGAAGCGCTGCTGACCGAACTGGATCGTTCGAAAGCCAAGCTCAAGATGGATCAGGTGCAAGCGCCGTATTACATCGAATACCGCGTGAACGACGTCGAGGATTACGACGCGGAAGCCGCGTTTGGCGCGTTGCGCGAGAACCAACGCGTTCACCTGCGGATTCTGCGCGTGGTGGTGCGCGTCGGCGACTACAAGCAGGACAGCTACTTCGGCCAGGGCATGGGCGAAACGAATATTCTGCCGCTCGACAATGACCCGATTGCGCTGCGCCACCAGATCTGGCTCACGACCGACGAAGCGTACAAAGCCGCCGGACAAGCACTGGCCGAAAAACAAGCGGAGATGAAGCGTTTCAGCCCGGACGCCAATCCGGTGGACGACTTTGCGAAAGAGCCCGTGATTACGACGGTCCAGCCTACTGTGGCGCTGAAGATAGACCAGTCGGCGTGGGACAAGACCCTCGAAGACATGACCGCGCTGTACCAGAACTATCCGGAGATCCAATCCGTCAGCGCCTCGGCGCGCTTTTCCGCCATGAACGAGTACTTCGTGGATTCTGAAGGGACGGTGACGCGTTCCGGCAGAACCACCTACAACCTGCAATTCAACGGCTCGGCGCAGGCCGAAGATGGCATGCGACTGAGCCGCAACCCATTCTGGACCGTGGCGCGTGCGGAGGAACTGCCGACGCGGGAGAAATTGCTCGCCGACTCGAAGCAGGCGCTGGATACCATCATGGCCTTGCGCAAAGCTCCGATCGTCGAAGAAGAATATCGCGGGCCGGTGCTCTTCGCGCCCGATGCAGCGGACGACGTGATCGCCTCGCTCGTCGGTTCGAACGTGGTCGGAAGGAAGCCGCAGTTGGGGCGGCCGAATCGCACCGTAGGACAATTTGCGACGAGCTACAAGCAGCGCGTGCTGCCGACATTCCTGAGTTTGATCGACGATCCGACGCTGAAAGATTTTCAGGGCCACAGCCTCGTGGGTAACTACGATGTGGACAGCGAAGGCGTGAAGGCGCAAACGGTGAACGTGATCGAGAACGGCACGCTCCGCAATTATTTGCTGGGACGCCAACCGCTGCGGGACTTCCCTGCTTCGAATGGCCATGGCCGCGCGGGACCGGGCTCTTTGCCGGCGCCGAGCCTGGGCGTATTACTACTGAAGAGCGCGGATGCGCAATCGCCTGATGATCTGCGAAAGAAAATGATGCAGATGATCAAAGATTCGGGGAACCCGTACGCGTATCGCGTGGAAACGCTCGGAGCGGGCAATTCGCCCCGGCTGCTGTATCGCGTGTACGCTGATGGACATGAGGAACTGGTTCGCGGGGCGGTGTTCAACGAACTGGATACACGCGCGCTCCGCAGCAATTTGATTGCAGTGGGCAATGATCCGTTGGTGAGCAACCGGACGGGCGGCGTCCCGACGACAATTATTTGTCCGTCGCTGCTGTTTGATGAACTTGAAGTAAAGCGCGCGGACACGAGCAAGGATAAGTTGCCGGACTATCCAGCGCCGCCGTTGAAGAAGTGAGAAGAGGGTCCCCGGTCGATAATTGAAAGCCGAAAGCGCGGAGAGTCAGCCGGATGACGCTGCGAGAAAGACTGGAATGGGTGAGCCGGATGGCGCTGCTCGTGTTCATCCTGGCATCGGCCGCCTTTTTGAGCGCAATCACCGCGATGCGTATCGCCATTCACGGACGCGAAACAAACATGCCCAATCTCGTTGGAAAAAATGTGGCGGAGGCCAACGGAATGCTGGTGTCCAAGGGGCTGATACTTCGCGTGGCCGACCATGTTTACAGTGAGCTGCCCGTCAATGTGGTAGTGCGCCAAAGCCCACCCCCGGGCATGTTGATGAAAGTATCGCAACAGGCGCACGTAGTGTTGAGCTTGGGCCAGCGCCAGCTACAGATTCCTTTGCTCGAGGGTAATTCCCTGAGAGCTTCGCGCATCGTGTTGCTGCGCTCGGGATTGCAGGTCGGCGAAGTTTCGTCGGTGAATATGCCGGACGAAGCGGCGGACACGGTGATTTTGCAGACACCCAAGCCCGGAGCGGGAGCAGCGACGCCACGGATCGATTTTCTGGTGTCGGCGGGACCGAAGGAAGCGGCCTTCGTGATGCCACATCTGGTCGGCATGAATGAAGTGGAAGCGCAGCATCGGTTGGATGTAGCCGGGTTGCGACGCAAGGTGAATTACGTGGCGGCGCCGCAGTGGCCGCATGGCGCGGTGATCGACCAAACGCCGCTGGCCGGACAACGCATCACGCTGAACACCGCGATTGAAATGACTGTGGCGAATTAATATGTGAAAAGCGGTAGACATCATATTTCAACCAGCGCGGAAACTTTACGATGCGGAAAGAACTGCGTGGTCGGTCTGGTGGGCGGCATACTCGAGTGCAGCGAATATGTCTTCGCGCTCAAGACTCGGATAGTCTCCAAGGATTTCTTCGAAGGAAGCGCCGGCGCTCAGCAGTTCGAGAATGTCTGTTACTCGGATGCGCTGCCCCCGGATGCAGGGCCTGCCCCCGCATTTGCCGGGTTCAATGGTGATCCGCTTTAGCCGCTCTGCGTTCATAGCTCTCCGTCTGACAATACGCAACGCCCGTTCGGTTGGCAAGGTCCGAATAAACAACTGGTGCGATTCTACGAATGGATTCGTGGGAGAATGTTCGCACCTATGGATCATAAACAGCGAAATCGGATCTTCGCAATGGAAGCTCTTTGCGCAATGCTACTGCTCGGAGGATGCGCGAATCAGGCCACGCCTTGGGACCTGCGCTGGCTGTTTTCCGTGCGGGGTGACGCTGCGACTAAAGAGATGCAGAGCGCTGCTTTAACTCCACCGGAGGAGGCTAAACATTTACGGAATGTGCGTCAGCTAACGTTTGGCGGCCAAAACGCCGAGGCCTATTTTTCGGCCGACGACAAACAACTGATTTTCCAGCATCAGGGCGATGGCGTACCCTGCGATCAGATCTACACGATTCCGGTAGACACAGCCGACGGCAAACCCCCA
>Ga0335079_10001018_pt1 | contig 31820 bp, 24 predicted proteins | sample Lox_Sample_33_FD_206719 | JGI IMG/M metagenome (GOLD analysis project Ga0335079, IMG submission 206719) | Soil microbial communities from Loxahatchee National Wildlife Refuge, Florida, United States - Lox_Sample_3.3 | ecosystem: Environmental > Terrestrial > Soil > Wetlands | place: USA...
GGTCGCTGAGCGTCCCCGCCACGCTGGCGCCGAATACGCAGCCCAGCAGCAGGGCGCTGGCCGCGACTTCGGTTTGCAGATCGGACAGTTGGAATTCCTTTCGCAGAAATACGAGCGCGCCGTTGATGACGGCGATGTCGAAGCCGAACAGCAATCCGCCGAGCGCCGCCGCGGCCGAGATGAGATAGACGTTGGAGCGCATGACGGCTAAAATCCCATGCAATCCACGAAAACATCCTGAAAATGGGGGTCGGACGCGAGCGACACATGTTCCGTTCGATGACCGATCTGCTCGATCACGGCGGCGCGGCGCGACGGGCCGAGCAGAAGGATCTTCGTTCCGCGGAGAGCGGTATTGCCCACCGGCTCTATCTTCTCTGGCGAGAGTTCGAGTAAGCCAATGCGGTGTGCGCTCGCCGTGCTGACGTAATTTCCGAATGCGCCGGCGACGTAGACGCGCTGGAGTTGACCGAGCGTAGCGCCCCAGCGCTCCAGCAAAATACGCAGGCCGGCCGCAATGGCGCCCTTAGCCAACTGGAGTTCTCTCACATCAGATTGCGTGATCGAGACCGGGGGGCTGAGATTCAACTCCTGTCTTCCGTTGGCCAGTCTGCCGGTGGGCAAAATCCAGCCGAGCTGGAGCGAGGCGGCCACTGCATCCACCAACCCGCTACCGCAAATCCCGCGAGGCTCCCGGCCACCCAGCACGTGGCACTCGAGTCCATTGCTTCCCGTGGTGACGCGCGAGATAGCTCCAGGAGCGGCGCGCATCCCCATACGGATCCGGCCGGCCTCGAATGCGGGCCCGGCAGCCGCGGAAGCGCAAAGTGCGCGATGCCGGTTTCCAATCACAATCTCGCCATTCGTGCCGAGATCAATAAGGGCAACCAGGTCGTCGCGCCCAAGCCAATCTACCGCGACCATGCCCGCCAGAATGTCACTCCCCACGAAGCTGCCCAAGCACCGTAAGAACTCGACCCGGCAACCGGCGCCGAGTTTCCAACCCAATTCCGTGGCGGCGAACTCGCGCGCGCGCCCGGCGTCAGTTTCAAAAGGCACGTGCGAGAGGGGCGCTACGTCCTCACCGCAGAACAAGTGATGCATCACCGTGTTGCCGCAGATGAGGACCTCGCTGATTTCTCGTTCCGCCGCCAGGTCATCGATCAGAGTGGCCAGCCCCTGCCGGATGGAGCGCGTGAGGATCTGCCTATCGCGCAGAGCAAACTGGACCCGTGTCATCACATCTGCGCCGTGCGCGCACTGCGGATTGAGCGCGGTTCGGACGGCGAGAATATCGCCAGTTGCAAAATCGAGCAGTTGGGCCACCAGCGTAGTTGTGCCGAGATCGACGGCGATCCCTGAGCCTTCGCGGGGCTCAAAGACCACGCGGGATTCGTCGCTGAGAATCGGCCCTTCCCATTGTCCGATCTCGAGGGTGACGCGCCCGCGTGCCCGCGCCTGACAGGCTAACCGCCACCCCGCCGCAAGCTCATGCGGGGTGAGGACAGCCTGCATGTCTGGCGTGATTTCGATGTCTCCTTCGACCACGCGGACACGGCAGCCGCCGCACAACGAAGTTCCGCCGCACGGGAACTCCAGTCCGCGTTCGAAAAGGAGATCTTCCAGTTGCGCCCCTTCCGGCACCTCGATGGAGCAGCGTTCCGGCATGCTTACGAATGTTCCTGGGCGTAGCGCGCCATGGCTCGCACATTCTCGTGCGGCGTACCGCGCGGGACCTCGCAGCCGGCTGCAACGATATAGTGCTCGCCGGCCTGGCGGTGGCACTCACCGATCGACCGCTCCACTAAATCCGGATCGCCGTTGCGCAGCACCCGCACCGGATCGATGTTGCCCAGCAGCACCTGTTGGGGCCCCATCAGTTGGCGGGCTTCATCGAGCGGCGCCATCCAGTCCAGGTCGACCAGATCCGCGCCGAGCGTGCCCATGTCGGCGAACAGTTTGCGTGTGCTTCCGCAGATATGAAGCCGCACTTTACCACCCAGCGCGCGAATTCCTTCGATCAGGCGGCGTTCGTACGGCAAAACATGCTGGTGATATAGTTTGGGCCCGATCAAGGAGGCCGCGGCATCACCGATGCCAATCAGTGCCGCTCCCGCGTTCACTTGTGCCTGGGCAAAGCGCAACTCCATCTCAATGACGAACTCGAACAGGTCTGTCACGAATTGCGGGTCATCGAAAAAATCCAGCATCAGGGTATTGAGGCCGCGCAGATCCGCGGCCATGGCGCATGGCCCCTCTACCCAGCCCTCGACCATCTTTTCGTTGCCGGCCCGCGTCGCCAGTAGATTGACGGCTTGCACACGATCCGACATGCGGCGGCCCGCTGAAGGATCCGGGACCTGCATCTTCCCCAGCGTTTGCTTCTCGGAGAAAAGCGCACGGCTCTCGATGATGGCGGGTGGCTGATCGTCGAACCATTCGACGGCTCCTCCGAGATCGCTGGCCTCACGCGCCGGATCCGAGATGGCCGACACATAATCAAACTCGAACTTCTCGGCAGTGCGAATCTGCGCATCGGCCAGGACGCGGCAATCTGTCGCGTACTCTTTGTAATGGACACCGGCCACATCCGCCGCAAACATCATGGTGATGGGCATCAACGCCAAGTGGTCAGTGGAGCGCCCGTCAAGCGCAGCCAGGACTCTCTCTCGGCCCGTCATCGGGGTTCCTTTCCGCCGCCAGGATGCTCTCGTCATAGCGCGGCGCGACGCGCCACCCCGGCTTCACGATCAGGAAATCTTGATCCGGCCAGTTACCGGACATGAGTTGTTCGAAGAGCGTCAAGTTTCCAGTCACCTTGTCAAACTTCCAGCCCTTCAGAGCGGCTTCTTCGCGTGAGCGCTGCTCGAAGCTGCCGTCGGGTTCCAAGCCGGTCTCAATGAAAGTCAATTGCCGGTAGTTTCGCTTGTAAGTGGTCAACTGCTCGTAGAGGTAGCGCCCGTCGTCTTCGCCGAAGCGTGAAATCAGCTCCTCGAGCGAGTGTCCAACACCACTCCGGTCGCGAAAAACCTGCTCCAGGTTTCCGCCGCGCTCCAGCCAGCCTGTCGACCGGAAGTACACGCCGGGATGCGCATCGAAATATGCCTGGTAAGTTTGGCGGCTCCCCATCAGCAGCGCAATGCAATCGTGAGCGCGAGGGATCACCACGGGCAGCGCTCGTGCGCACAGGCCCACCAGGCCATTTCCGCAGAGGGCGTACCCCATGAGCACGGCTTCGAAGCGCTGACCATCCACGCCATCCACGCATTCCTGGAGTTTGCGGCGCATCGGCCCGCTGCCCAGGTCGTGCAGTCCCTTAGGAAGGAACTCGACGTCCACCTGGTGGGGAGAGCGCGCGATGGCAAAGCACATCTCGCGATACAGCACCTCGCAACTGATCAGCTTCAGGCGCATGGGAAGAGTGCTGCGGCGGCTGCGCGGATGAACTGCGGATCGGTGCCACAACAGCCTCCCATGAAAGTGGCGCCGGCCTCACGGAGCGACGGAACGAACGAAGCGAACTGCCCGGCCGTTACGCGGTACTCAACAACTCCGTCAACCACTTCGGGCAGGCCGGCGTTGGGCTTCATCCACAGTGGCAGATGAGTAGCCGCCCGCATTCTCCGGCACACGCTCACGAGTTGCCCGATACCTACACCGCAGTTGGCGCCGACGGCATCCGCACCGGATTCGGTCATGGCTTTCGCGGCTTGCTCGGGGGTTACACCGGTCATGGTTCGATCCTTGTTTTTACCCGTATCGAACGCGAAGGAGACGATCACAGGTAGACCCGTGGTCTTGGCCGTTCGCAGAGCGATGCGGGCTTCTTCCAGCTCGCTGAATGTCTCCAGCAGCAGCGCATCCGGACCGTCTGAGGCGAGCGCTCGCACCTGCGCACAGAAGGCCGCGGACAATTCCTCTTCCGTCACGTCTCCGGCGGCTAACAGCCTCCCGCTCGGCCCGATCGAGGCGAACACCAGCGCACCGTCAGCCGCCCTTCTGGAAACTTCAACACCAACCCGATTGATTTCCGCGCATCGATCCGCAAGCCCGTGCCCGGCCAGGCTGATCGGATTCGCGCGAAATGTATTGGTGAGGATGACGCGACTGCCCGACTCCCGATAGCAACGCGCCACGTCCGCGACCTTCTCCGGATGGCTCAGGTTCCAGGCGTCAGGGCATTCCCCCAAGCCGAGGCCTCGCTTTTGCAATTCCGTTCCCCAGGCGCCGTCCGTCAGCACGGGGCCACCGGAAACCCACTCTTGCCAGCTCATGACGCCGCCGTCGGCACGCCATTGAACTCATGCACAGCCTCGAGCATGGCGACGATGTTCTTCACCGGAGTCCGCGCCTGCACGTTGTGAATCGTGTTGAATACAAAACCGCCATTTCGCGAGAAGATGCGGCAACGCTCCAGAACCTGCTTGTGGACCTGTTCCGGCGTGCCAAAAGGCAGGACTTGCTGCGTGTCGATCCCTCCGCCCCAGAACGTGACCCGATCTCCGTAAGTTGTCTTCAGATGAGTGGCGTCCATGCCCGAGGCCGAGCACTGCACAGGATTCAAAATATCGAAGCCGCCTTCAATCAACGACGGGATGAAGCGCTCGACCGAGCCGCACGAGTGCTTAAACGTTTTCCAGTTTGTGTTCGCGTGAATCCAGTCGTTCAACTTCTTGTAATAGGGCAGATACAATTCGCGGAAGGTCTTGACTGAGCAGAAGGCGGAGGTTTGTGTACCGAAATCGGTTCCACACACGAAGATCGCGTCGACTGCATTTCCGATCGCAGGATGCACTCGCTTCAGATTGTCAATTGCGATGTCGGATTGCTGCGAAAAGATCTGATGAATATAATCCCGGCGGCTGCTGGTGGACATGTACCATTCCGTGACGTCACGGATGCCTTTGGGATGCTTCAGAAAGGGGGCCGGTACCAGTGCGATATCGCCGAAAGCAGTGCCGCCGATGTTGATGATGGCCGCGCGCCCGGTCGGCTGCGCCTCCGCTACGGACTCGAGCAACTGCTTGATATCTTCGTTCGTGAGTGGCTTGAACTCCTCCAGATTGTCTTCGACATTCAGCTTTTCTTCGATGATCGGCTGCTGCCGGATGATCGTGTCGAAGAAATAGCCGTCCTTCGGCATCCTCCCGCTGGGAGGTGCGCTCAGGTCGCCTTCGGGGTGGATCAGAATATCGCCATTGGCATCGGTGGTGACGCGAAACTCTTCCGACACCAGTACCTCGAGCCCATCGGGCATGCGCCACGGCTTCCAGTCGCGGTTGCGGTAACCAAAGAGAGTTTTCGGACGCGAAACGCCCTCCACGTCTACGCCTATCGCCTGCTTGAGGTCCTCGTCCAGGATTCCGAGCATTTGATAGGGCTCGTGAGCCTTCACGAGCCGCTTCTCGAGACCGAAATAATCCCGAAGCGCGGCGATGCAACTGACATGCATGCCGGTAACGCCGGTACTTCCGAAGTCCATCGGCAAGTGGTCCGGTTCGCGATGCGACAACGCCGAGAGAACCCGCTCTCTACTGGTCATGCGCGCCTCCACAGCTACCAACCACATCATATTGCAAGCTGGGCGCCCTAGGTATGCTCGGCCAGTTGGTTGGTCTATCGGTGCCTGTGGCGAGTCACACGCCATGACTGAGCGGTAACGATCGGAAGCATCAGTCTGCAACGCTTCTCATATTCCCATGGCTCGTGTCCTGGCGAGCATCGCTGGAACCGCCTTCCGGTTGAGCGGCAGGCGCCCGGCAAATGATGGTTTGCAGGTAGCTGCGATTGGTGAGGTCTCCCGCTTTGCACAGCGCCCACACGGCTGAGCGCAACACCGCATCTGCAAGCTTGCTCGACACCGGAATATCGATGGCCGCAAGCGGGGGATTGTGGACCAGCTCGGAATCAACCACCAGACCTCGCCCGCGGAGCAGGGTTCGCAGGGATTCACGGGTGAAGTGGTTCAGGTGATGCCGGGAATAAAGGCGGTTAAATGCCAGCGGGACGTGCAGGCGATGACCGGCGCGGGCCAGCGCATACAGAAGGCTGGACTCGTTCAACGTCATTACAACCACGATGCCGTTGGGCCTGGTCCATGCCCGCAGGCGCTCTGTAAAACGGCCTACGTCGGCTATGTGCTCGATGGTCGCCAGCGAGACGACCGCGTCAAAGGTCTCGCGGATCTCTGCCTGCATGATGTCGCCCTGGAGAAATTGGATGCCTCCGGCGCCGGGGTTCGGACTCAAGTCAATGCCGCAGAGCCGCAGGTCAGGCCGGATGCCGCGCAGGTACCGCAGAAAGTGGCCTTGGCCGCAACCCACATCGAGAACCGAAGCGCCCGTCGGAATCACTCCCGCAATATGACGGAAGAGTGATGTGTTCGGATGGTCGAACCATCGTTGATGCTCCTCGTCAAAGTAACTGCTCTGGTATTGCTCGAACTCCCGCACGGAACCCAAGTAACTGAACGCATGGGTACAGCGGCGGCAACGATACAGTTCAGTTTCGGGGTGATGAGCCATGAGCTCCGAACCTGATTCGCAGATTGGGCATGGCACTCCCATCAGCGGTCCATTCTAACTAAGCCCGGGAAAATCATGCTGGCGCTGTTGACCCCGGCGCATTTAGATATCCCGAACCTGGCAGTTAATCAGGACGAAGTGTAGCACCCTGGGGTCGCCGGGCACCCTCAGCGGCCCGCCTTTGGAACGAAAGCGAACAGTAATGCTGCCATTCGCCGGCAGTGCGAAGGTGCGGCGCAGATCTATATTCGCGGATGTAGGCCAAAGCGTCTCCGTGGCTTCAGGAGTCTGCAGTAGCAGGGGGTCTGGTTCAGGACGCACCCCCTGCAGAGTCGCCGAGAGCAGGATCCGGCGGGGCTCTTGCAGCGTGTTGCGAATCGTCAGCGTCCCTTCCGGCCCGCACCAACGCCACCGCCGAATCGCATTGTGCTCCTCCCCGAAAAAGCCGCCATACTCGAGGGATACCGGATGCAGCGCCCGGGCCTCCCTCCGTGATAGAGATTCCGGAGAAGCCGCATGCCGGATGGTCGCAGCATAGGCGCGTATGTCATAGAACAGCACGCGCCCGTCCGGTGTGGTGAGCGCAGGCGAACCCACCGCCGATGTAAGGGCGTCCGCAGGCGAGGGCTCCGTCGTATAACCAAACCGGTCGAGCCAGATTCCCGAAAACCCGGCCAGTGACAGCCGCTCCAGCATGTCCTTGGCCGGCATGGCGGCAGCGGCTTTCACCCACTCGCCCCCGGGTCTGCCCCCCACCGCCGCCCAGCTCCATTTGTACTTATGCGAGTGCAAATAGGCGCGGGAGTGATCGTAGGTCGCCATATTGCCCGGCGGCGAATCGGGCGGGAAATTCGTATAGGGCAGCTGAAAGATCAACGAATCTGCAGCCATGGTGGATTCCACTCGTCCGACGAACTGCTCATCGCGGTCGAACACCTCCTTGCGATCGGCATAGCGCAAATAAGCCGTCGTCGAGGCCTCGTCGGCAACCGCAAGAATAGCCGCGGCAAGCAGAAGGCCGCGGAAGAGCGCCACCGGCGCGCCGCGGGCGATCCACCAGCCGTGGAGACGGGTGAGAAGCACGGCTACAGGCGCCAGCGATAGAAAAGACAGAAAGACAATGATGCGGTTGTAGCAGCGGATATCGGGCAAGACTGCAGCGTTAAACAGTGATCCAAAGCCGCCATTCGTGGCCAACAGCACGATCGCAATCGACAGCGCGGCGCAGATGCCCAGAAACTGGTCGGAGATCGAGCGCATACCCGCGCAACGGCACAGACCGTATGCCAGCAAAAACAGGAAGCCCAGGCTGGCTGTCGTCCCCAGCCGTGATCTGCTGTTCTCACGCTCAGGGGGATACGCTCCAGACAGGCGCGATTCAAGGTATCGCACTACTTTGAGACGGTAGTCCGGAATCGGAGTCAGCAGGTACCGGATCTTCATGGCATACATTTCCGCTTCGGCGACACCTTTGCCCGCGGCCGGGTTCTTGCCATGGCGCCACTGATACTCGAAACTCGGACCGATGTTCACAAGGCTAACCCCAGCGATCGTTGCGATTAGCAAGACTCCGGTCAGGACGTCCCTAGCGCGGCGGCGCGTTACATACGCAATCACTGTGGACACGCCGAATAGGAAGATGGCGAAAAATGCGTTGTAGACATACGATAAACCCTGCGCCACACATGCGACCCAAAGATAGACGGGCACGCTGGAAATCAGGCTCCGGATCTTGCCACCCGGCGCGGGATCCTTCGTAAACCGGCCCTGAGCCAGTTCGATGACCCCGGCGGCGAGCAGGGGCACAGGGTAAAACACCAGGCACAAGTGTGGAAGGCCACGAAAGAAGGCAAACGGCTGCAAGGCATAGACCACACCCAAAGACATCGCCACCCAGGATTTGACATGAAAACGCAGGAAGGCGAAGGTAGCTGTCGCCGCGGTCAACATTAGCGTGCACAGCCAAAATATATTCGCGATTAAGCCGGGTTCGTGAGTAAACAGGGCCAGAAACCGCATGGCGGCCATGTCTAGGGTCATGCAGACTGGGAAGTCGTGCCAGTCAGCTCCGAGCGGCATTCCCAACCGCGAATTGCCCCAGATCCAGTCCCCTTGCGTGAGCCCCTTCACGAGCGAAAGAAAATAGAACGCATCGCCGTCATAGGTGAACGGTATCCTCAGATCCGCCCGCCACAATTCAAGAAACCAATACACCAGCACGGCGCACAGTGCAGCCGAAGCGGCGCAGGGCAACCATTGGCTCGTAGGTCGCGGGGAAGTGCTGCTGGCTAGTCTTTGGGCAGCCGCGGCAGCCGGCCCAAAGGGGCGATGACTAACCTGCTGCTTACTGGACACTTCAGAAAGTATATCAGTCGATGCGCAATCCGCGATCGCGTATCATAGGTGGACGTTGCCCCTTACCGGCAGTTGGGTCCAATGAATCTGGGAACAAAGAGAGTCCTCATCACCGGCGCTGATGGTTTTATCGGCTCACACCTGACGGAGCTTTTCGTGCGGGAGGCCGCGCACGTGCGTGCGCTGTGTCTATACAACTCGTTCAACGATTGGGGTTGGTTGGAAGAATCTCCGTGCGCGAAAGACATCGAAGTGGAAACGGGGAATGTCTGCGACCCTCATCTGTGCCGTAAACTGGTGAAGAACTGCGATGTTGTGCTTCATCTGGCGGCCCTGATCCCCATTCCATACTCGTATCGCGCTCCTGACAGCTATGTCGACACCAATGTCCGAGGAACCCTGAACCTTTGTCAGGCTGCCCTGGACACGGGCGTCGAACGCTTCATTCACACATCGACGAGTGAGGTTTACGGAACCGCGCAGTACGTGCCGATCGACGAAAAACATCCATTGAACGCCCAATCTCCGTACAGCGCGACGAAAATCGGAGCCGATGCCATCGTCCGGAGTTTTTACTGCGCGTTCGAGATGCCGGCCGTTATCGCCCGTCCGTTCAATACCTACGGACCTCGTCAATCCGCGCGGGCGGTGATCCCAACCATCATTTCGCAGATCGTGGCGGGGCGCACGGAGATCGAACTGGGCGATCTGAATGCTACTCGCGACTTCACGTATGTCGAAGATACCTGCCGCGGTTTCCTGGCGATGGCCACCATGGATGAAGGCTTGGGCGAGGTATTCCATATTGGATCCAACTCGGAAATCTCCGTCGGTGATCTGTTTGAGCGCATCGTGAACCTGGCGGGCGTGCAGGCGCGGGTTGTACGGAATCCCGAACGCCTCAGGCCGCCCGGGAGTGAGGTGTTCCGCCTGCGATGCGACAACCGGAAATTGAAGGCGTGTACCGGGTTTGAGCCGCTCATCGGCATTGACGAGGGACTGCGCCGGACGATTGCGTGGCTTCGTGACGGAAATTACGCGAAGCGCTACAAGGAACACCTCTACAATGTCTAGGCGTGCCGTGATCCTTGCCGGCGGCCGGGGCACGCGGCTGCGGCCCTACACTCTGGTGCTGCCGAAGCCGTTGATGCCCATCGGTGAATATCCCATATTGGAAGTGATCCTCCGGCAACTGGCACGGTTCGATTTTCGGCGGATTACACTGGCCGTGGGCCATCAGGCAAACCTCATCAAAGCGTTTTGCGGCGACGGGTCGCAGTGGGGGCTGTCCATCGACTACTCACTGGAAGATCAGCCACTCAGCACCATCGCTCCCCTGCGGCTCATTCCGGATCTTCCGGAGAACTTCCTTCTCATGAACGGCGACGTGCTGGCAGACCTCGATTTTGGGGAGTTCTATGGCCGCCATGTGGAGGAAGGCCGCCTGTTTACGATTGCCGCGTCCGAGCGGCGGCACGTGATCGATTACGGTGTCCTCCGCGTCGACACGGCCAGCCAGCTCACTGGCTTTGAAGAGAAACCATCGGTCGATTACCTGGTCAGCATGGGAATTTACATCGTTCACCGGTCGGTGCTGCGCAGAATTCCGCCCGGGGTCAAATACGGTTTCGACGATCTCATGCTAGCCATGCTCGCGGCCAAGCAGCCGGTACACGTCCAACCACATCACGGATTCTGGCGGGACATAGGCCGGCCCGACGACTATGTGCAGGCGGTCGACGAGTTTGAAACCATTGGTCCCCGGTTACTGGGCAATGCCTGATCGCGTGCTGGTCACCGGCGCCGGCGGTTTCGTCGGAGGACATTTAGTTACGGCGCTCGAGAACGAGGGGTATGAAGTGGTTCGGCATTCTCTTCAGGACGGAGACATCTCGCGATGCACTCTTCCCTACGATGGCGTCAGCTATGTGTTCCACCTCGCCGCGCGAACATTCGTCCCGGATAGCTGGCAGATCACGCGAGAATTTTACGACACCAATGTGCTCGGCGCCATCAACGTCCTCGAATTTTGCCGCCGGCATAAGTGCCCTTTGGCCATCATGAGTTCGTACGTTTACGGCCGGCCGCGCTATCTTCCGATCAACGAAGAACATCCGGTTGAGGCGTTCAACCCTTATGCGCACACCAAGATCCTTGCCGAACAGGCCGCTCGCTTTTATGCCGGGCAATTTGGATTCGAAGTAGCGGTGATCAGGCCGTTCAATCTTTATGGCGTGGGCCAGAGCAGCCATTTTCTGATTCCCACGTTGCTCCATCAGGCTCTAGGGCCGGGCGATACGATCACCGTTGCCGATACGCGGCCCAAGAGAGACTTTCTGCACGTCCGCGATCTGGTGGCTCTCCTGCTCCTGATGGCCAGGCGCCGGGCGGCTGGCGTGTATAACGCCGGGAGCGGCGTCTCCACGAGCATCGGAGAGCTCGTCGAACTCATTAACGAGAGCGCGCCCAGCAGGAAGCGCCTGGCATCGGCGGCACGAGTCCGCGCGAACGAAGTGCTGGAAACGGTTGCCGACTGTTCCAAAGCCGCCGCGGAACTTGGATGGTCGCCCCGGATCCTGATGGCCGAAGGGATTCGGGAGTTAGTACAGGACGCGCGCTCTAACTTGCGGGTGGGCTAGCCATGAAGACCATCAGTATCGTCGTGCCGGCTTACAACGAAGAGGAGGGACTACCGGCTTTTCACCAGGCGCTCCATCGCGTTTTGAGCGAGCTCTCGGGGAAATACCAATTCGAAATCATCTACGTCTTGGACCGTTCCCGGGACGACTCCATCGTAACGCTGCGCAAGATTGCCGCTACCGACCCCGATGTAACCGTCCTGCACCTCTCCCGCCGCTTCGGCCACCAACTCTCACTGCTCGCGGGCATCGACCATAGCCACGGAGACGCCGTGATCATGATGGACTGTGACCTGCAGCACCCGCCCGCACTGCTGCCGAAGTTGCTGGAGCTTTACGAGCAGGACTATGACGTCGTGCAAACCATACGGGAATACGACCGCACGACCGGCCTCCTGAAGCGAATACTTTCCGATTTCTTCTACAGAATTCAAAACGCCCTTTCGCCCATCGAAATCGAATCCGGCGCCGCGGATTTCCGCCTCATCTCGTCCCGTGTGGCGGACCTCTTCCGGAATCGGATTCGGGAACAGAATCCTTTTCTGCGCGGGCTCTTCCGCTGGGTCGGCTACAAGCGAGTCACGGTCCGGTTCGTCAGCCCGCCAAGAGCGGCCGGCGAAACGAAGTATCGGCTGAAGCAGCTGCTGGCGTTCTCGATTGCGGGCATCACCTCATTTTCCAAGGTACCGTTGAGAATCGGAAGCCTGCTGGGAATTGTCATCTCGTTTCTCAGCTTGATTTATGGCGTGGTGATCGCGGCGCAATATTTTATCTTGGGACATTTTCCTCCAGGATACGCCTCCCTGGTGATTTCCATTCTCTTCATCGGCGGCTTGCAGCTGATGGTTTTGGGATTCGTGGGAGAGTACCTGGGGAGTATTTTCGACGAAGTCAAAGGCCGGCCCCTCTATTTAGTTGATGAAGTCGTCCATGGTAAGCCGGAGTGAAGCGCCCGTGTCTGGTGTGTGGCGGTCGTTATGGCCCGAGCCCGCTGCCCGGGCTCGCAGCCTGCGAATCGTGCGGCTTCGTGAGTGCCGATCTGGAGATTTCACCGGACGAACTGCGCGCTTTGTACTCCGAGCGATACTTCACCGGCGGCGAGTACAAAGACTATGTGGCGGAACGCCGGCTCCACGAAAAGCACTTCCTACACCGGCTCAAGCTGTTGCTGCGCCATGTCAGCCAGCCGGAGACCAAGACCCTCTTCGAGGTCGGCTGTGCTTATGGATTCTTCCTGAATCTGGCACGCGAACGCTTTCGAGCGGTCCGCGGCATCGACATTTCGGTGGACGCCGGCCGCTACGCTCGGGATGTCTTGCATCTCGATGTCACAGCCGGCAACTTGCTGCAACAGGATTCCATTGGTAACCCGGACGTGGTGTGTCTATGGGACACGATCGAGCACCTCGACCGTCCCGACGCCTACCTGCAAAAGCTTTCCGCGGTAATGCCCGGGGGCTCTGTCATCGCACTGACGACAGGCGACATCGGCAGTCTTATCGCCCGTATCCGGGGTTCGCGCTGGCGGCAAATTCATCCGCCGACCCACTTGCATTATTTCTCGGCCGCGACCCTGGGCGCCCTGTTGCGGAATTGCGGCTTTGAAGTCTTTTATACGGACCACGAGGGAACTTACCGGAGTCTCGATACCGCGGCCTATATCATTCTGAATATCAGACACCGGAAGCCGGCCCTGTATCGCATGTTAAAGAAGACCGGCCTTCAGCGGATTACCTTCTACCTCAACCTTTACGACATCGTTCTGATGCTGGCGAGAAAACGTTGAGCCGGGCTGCAGCCTTAACTGTTCTGCCTGCAGGCGACAAGGGTGCTGCGCGTTTCCGGAGCGCCCGTCGGTTCAACAAAGGCCACTGACTGCACAATGCGCTCGATCCGGAAGCCCATGTTTTCAAGCACCCTGCGGTACATTCCCAGCGAGGCGGTCCACCACGTGTAATCGCTGGCCGGATCTGTCATCGGGGTGGCGGCACGAAGGAATATTTCCTCGCTCTCAATAATGGGCGTGAACGCAATGATGAGCCGTTCCCGGGTAACCATCGCCATGTTCGCCAGCGCCGAAACGGGGTCGTTAATGTGTTCCAGCATCGCGCCGGCAATGGTCACGTCAAACGTCTTGGCTGGGAATAGAGTGCGCAAGAGGAAGATGTCGCCATAGCAGGTTTGAGCCTTCGATTTCAACAGACCATGTGCAAGGCTATAGCTCTTCTTTAACCCAGCGAGCCAACTCTGCTCGGGGTGCTTCGCCCAGGCCGGCGGGTCCTTCCAGAATAGATTTTGGGCGAACGGTAACCGATACATCCTCTCCACGTGATCTGCATCAAAAGAAACTACCTTACCGGCGCCGGCGCGCTCTGCTTCAAAACTCAGAAATCCGGAAGCGGTACCGACGTCCAGCACCGTCTTGCCCCTGAGATCGACCGAGCCAATATATTTTGGAAAATCACGAATATGCCACGTCCCGCGGACCACGCCAATTACCGGCAAGTCCATGGTGTGATAGAAATAGCAGCCAGTCAGGTCCGGACGAGCTTGCTGGCCTAGAGCAGCTTCCATAATATTGCGTATTTCCTTCGTCGTTCGGGCTTCCGAACACCTCAATTTAGCACAGCACGGCCTTTGAGCGAGCAGCCTGAGTCTTCTCCACAACGCATGGGCAGCGGCTCAGGATTTGCGCCTGCGGGCCACAAGGGTAACGCGTTCTTCCGGCTCGCCTTTTGGCTCGATGAAAGCAACGGATGGCACCACGCTCTCGATCTTGAAGCCCATGTTCTCAAGAACCCTGCGGTACAAGCCGCGCGAGGCAACCCACCATGTGGAATCCGCGGCCGGATCCGTCATCGGGTGTGGACCACGCAGTATCATTTCCTCGCTCTCAATAATGGGTGTGAACGCGACAATGAGCCGTTCTCGGGTGACCATCGCCATGTTGGCGAGCGCCGACACAGGGTCGTTCAGGTGCTCCAGGATGGCGCCCGCAAGGGTCACATCAAAACTGCGGTCGAATAAGGTCCGCAACTGGAAGATGTCGCCGTAGCAGGTTTGAGCCTTCGATCCCAACAGGCCATGGGCAACGTCGTAGCTCTTCCTCATGCCCTCGAAGAAAAACTCGGTTTGCTTGACCCAGGCCGGCCAGTCCGTCCAGTATAGATCTTCAGCGCGCGGCAGCCGAAACGCCTTGGCCGCACTATCAACGTCAAACGAGACCACCTCCGCAGCACCGGCGCGCTCTGCTTCGAAACTCAGGAATCCGGAAGCGGTGCCGACGTCGAGCACCGTCTTACCCCGCAGATCGACGGAGCCAATATACTGAGCGAAATCACGAATATGCCAGCTCCCACGGACGCGGCCCAGAACCGGCAAATCCATCGTGTGATAGAAAATACAGCCTTTAATATCCGGACGAGCTTGGACGCCCTCTTCAGGTTGCATATACGTATCTTCCTACCTTCTATTCAGGATTTCGCATTGGACTCTCCAGGAGTCCCACTTCAACCCCCGGCCTTTTTGCCGGCAACCATGTTACCGCTCAGATCCCAGATTGCGTGTGCGACATTCCCAGCGAGCGCTTCAGTCGCCTGCGGCGCAATCCAGTGGCGCATATCATCGCCGGCGCGCCTGGCCATCCGCAACCGGCCGTCGCGTACCGCCCAACCTCGCGCGGGTTCGGCAAGGGCCACGATCGATTCGGCGTACCGGTCCGGCGTGTGTTCCCGCTCAAGGGCCTCGTAGCCGCGCCGGCCCATCTCAGCGAAGGATTCCGGATTTTCCAGAAACGCTCGCAACTGCGAGCAGATATCCTCACTTTCGTGTTCGGGCCGCACAAAAGCCACCGTGCCTTCCTGTAAAGTCGTGTACCAGCCGACTTGCGTAACCAGGGCAGGCAATGAGTGCTCCCAGATCAACAGCAGCGAACCGGATGCTTCGCCCATCGTGGGGTAGCGAAGATTCACCGCCAGGTCGGCCTGCATCAATTCTGCGTGCAGATCCTGGTCGCTGATGTATCCGCAGACTTTTGCAAGATCCTCGAGCCTCAGGTTGCGGATGTGTGCGCTGATATGTCCGGTATCGTAGAGATCACCGAAGATGCGTAGACGGAACGCGGCTTTCTCGGGCATGCCCGCCCAAGCCGTCAAAAACTGCTCCAGGCGGCGGTTCGGTCCGATGACGCCGAAGGCGATGAGCCTATAGGGCGCTTCCGAGCGGCGCCGGGAGACCAGCGTTGTTTTTGGCCTGCCCGCGCTGGGAGCGAAGGGCAACGGTAAGTAGACGATCGGCACGGGAGGCTGGCCGGTCAGTGCCTGCCGGCTCGTGGGGTTATGGATCACAACACCCAAGGCATTCTCCAGCGCCAACGGAGTCAACGGAAATGCCGGCGCTAGCTGCTCGATGGTTTGGGCGTGCGTAAGAAACTGACTCGCGGCGTGCCGGCCTGCATCGCCGTAGTAATGCGCCATAATCCGGCGGTATTCCTCATGATCCTTTCTCTCGTTGACGTACAGACCCGCGAAGAAGTGGTGCAGGCAGACGTCATGCAGAATGACAATGCCCGCGTGGCGGCGGCTGACCTCCCAAATCCCTTTGTGGTACTGGCAATTGTTCCCCATGTTATAGAACGTGAGATCGGCCTGGTTGAGTTCGGACCAAGGGGGCCGCTGCGGATCAAACTGCCTAACCCGCGCCTCCATTTGCAATCGACCGTCCCATTCCCCTTGCTCGGTCCAGAGCGTCAGATCGGCCCGCTTCTGCAACACGGGAATCAGCAATTCGGTGTAGAGGGCAATACCGGTTCTGGCGGCCGGCAGCGGGGAAAACCAGTTGATCTTCATGCGAGCAGGTGGCTGACCACGTCTTCCCAAGAGATGTGAAGCTCTTCGTAGCGCTTCCGGCCTGCCAGCCCCCACTGCCGCGCACGGCTGCGATCGGCCCAGATCTCGTCCAGGCCCTCGGCGAGGGCTTTCGCGCTCGGTTCGACCGCCAATCCCGTTTGCCGGTGGATGAGGAATTCCAGCGGCCCCCCGGAATCCGTGCAGGTAAGCACCGGTTTCGAGGAGAGCATCGCCTCCAGCGTGATATACCCGTAATCCTCATCGTGAGGGGGAAAGATCACACCCAGCGACTCCGCATACAACTTCACCTTCTCGGTCTCCGACACATAACCGAGAAACTGCACGCGCCCGCTCAGACCTAGTTGTCGCACCAGGCTCTCGCATTCCTGCTGCTGCCCCGGGCTGTCGGCGGCGCCGGCGAAGGTGACGCGCACGGGATGGCGTGTCTGGCCCAGCGCCTGCAGAACCAGGGTTTGGCGCTTGAGGATGTTGATCCGGCTCGGATGGAACAAGTAATCCAGAGGCTCCGAGCAGTGGAAGGACGCCGCGTTAGCCGGTGGGTTGTACAACGGCGACGAATCGATGCCGCAGCCTTGCTTGAGCCGCCGCGACACGTTTGCAGAAAGCGTAAAGATGCTTTTGGCTTCGGGGATCAGGCTGCGGTCGGCCTGGTGGATCGCGTCGCGGATGATGTGGCCGTTTGGAGATGGCAGCAGGTCACCGCCTTGCGGATGCGCCCACAGATCGTACGCCCCGCGGTGCTGATGCAGGATCCACAGCACCTTGTTTGGATGAGGGATTAGATAAGCCGGAAACTTCAGCGCGATCAGCCGGTCGATGGAGTTGCCAAAGGCTTCCGTGAGGTCCAGTAATCGGCACGCCATCATGTGGTCCAGGATGCGCTCGGGGGGGTAGTTCTTGTATGGGACCGCTACAATATCGGCGTCGTGGCCTTGGGCCTGCAGCGCCTGAAGTAAACTGTCCGCCAGCACCTCGGCTCCGCCATGGATGAATGGAACTTTGACCGTTGCAATCAGAACCCTCATAGGAATTCAAATGCCAGAGACTTTTTATAGGATGTGTGAGAGAGTGTTATGCTTTCCAGCCTATTATCGCGTAGTCTTGCGGGCCATAGAATAACTGGTTAAAACGTTCCGCCACGGCGCAACCTTGTTCCGGTACACGGACTCCGTCCGGGCAGGGGTGCAATTCCAGGATTTCCACGCGGCACAAGCCGCGCTCTTCTGCAAGAAATCGCATCAACAGGCTGGGAAGCGGCTTGAGATGGGTTGGGTCGAGATAAAACTGCTGCGTACCCACCAACACGTTGCCAGGGTTGGGAGTCTCAAAAATGGCCACTCCGCCGGGCTTGAGCACCCGGACGGTTTCGTCCAACAAATTCACCAGATCAGGGAATGGTAAATGCTCGATAATGTGGAAGGCCGTTAAACCGCCCAGGCTTTCCGCATCCAGACTTTGCAGATAGGCAATCGCATCGCTTTCCACCACCTGCAACTTGCGCGTCCGGCTCTCCTCGAGCATCACGCGATTGGCATCCACGCCCCGGGCATGCATTCCCTCCTGCCGCAAGATCTCCAGCCACTCACCACGCCCACAGCCAACATCCAGCAGCGGCATCTCTGACGTGCCGATGCCGTGCGACTTCAACAGCGGCAGGTACGCGCGGAACAGCTCCTTGATTTCTTCCCGCGTGCCGCGGAAGTGGTCCTCGAACGTAAGGTAGGTGGCGTCGAACCTATGCTGGTCTTCACGGACCAGTCCGCCGAGCTGCCCGGCGCCCATGTCCTCCATACGTTTCCGGGCCTGTTCGAGCAGCACCGACACACGCATCTCTTGCGACACCAGCCCCCGCCGCATGGATACGATCCTGCGCTCGGTATCGCCGAGACGGCCCTCCACCTTCTGGAAGCGCTCTGACGAGTTGGCGCCGGCAGCCGCGGATTCCTGTTGGACTAAGTCTACAAAGCGGCGCATCTCTTCCGCCACGCGGCCCATCTCGAGCCCTAATTGTTCGCGCATCGCCTTTTCGCGCCCGGCAACTTCGTTGCTGAGATGGGCAATTTGATCCGCGACTTGCATTCGCTCGCGCAGCAGCTTCTCGATGATCCCCACCAGCTCCCCGACAACATGTTCTACGTTGCGATGAAACTCCAGAATCTGCGGCGTGTACCAAAACAGCGCCCGCTGCATTTTGCGGATCATCCAGGCCCCGATGCGCCCCCGAAAGGTAGGAGCCTCAGGCGGCATACGGCCAACCAGAGCATGCGTCAGGCTTAACTGGCGTGCGCTCTCGAGCAGCCGGGCGAGATCCACCGTTGCATCCTCTGCGGAGCGCTCCGCTTGTGAGGCGCCGTTGCCCGCATGCCTGCGAATCGTCTCAAGCACCTCGCGCTGCGCGCCTTCAGCGTCGGATGGAGGAAGAAACATTTCTATACTTTAGCCCGTTCGCCTGCCTGCGCGCATGGACTCCGCTGGAATCGAGGCGACCCTTGGGCCGTGGAGAGGTTGGTGGCCGCCGGCAAGTCATGCGGCGGGCCTTTAAGTGTGCCGGGCTACAGACCGAAAAGGCTCGCCACCTGCGCGGCGGTTAGAGCCTGGCTGTAGATCCGGACTTCATCGAGGGTCCCGGTGAAGGACGCAAACGCGGCGGTCTCCATACCGATCTTGATCGGCACCGCAACCTGACACAGCCCTCCGGAGGGAGCGGCCGTGGCGCTGTCCGGTACGCCGTTTATGTAAAGTTCTTCCCTGGTGCCGTCATAGGTGAACACAATGTGATTCCAGGCGCCCAGAGCCATCGAGCCGCTGCTGGTAGCCGCCAGTTTTGTAGTGCAATCACTACCCCAAGCCGCATACCTGATCTGCAGCGTATTCGGCACGATGAACAGCCCGTAGTTCCGGCTGTTGCCGAACGAGTCCTCTTTCGCCACCAGCAGTTGGTAGTTGCTCTTCACCTGTGTCGGAAGAACCCACAACGCGATGCTGAACTGGTTCAGACGCAGGGAAGGAGAATCCTGAATGACAATCGAGTCTCGAATCTTGGTCTGATTGCTGCCGTTGAAACCGGCCCCTGTCCCCACTTTCCCGGCGACCCCCATGATGGGGCAACCGTTACCGCAGGATCCCGAGTTGCCGTTCCCCGACGCATCGGCGAACGTCTGCGCACCGGAACGCTCATCCAGCTTCCAGTAGGCGGCCAGTGGACTGTTGATGCTTGGCGGATTCACCGTGGGCGGTGGAGTTACCGTCGGCGGACTAACCACGGGCGGTGGAGTCACGACCGGCGGCGGAGTGGCTGGAGGGGGAGTAACGGGCGGCGGTGTGACTGGCGGCGGAGTAACGGGCGGCGGTGTGACTGGCGGCGGTGTGGCTGCAGGTTGATTGATTGTAATCGTGGCGGGTGTGCCCGACATGGCCATGCTGTTGCCACCACCGTCGGTCGCCGTCAAACCCGAGAGCGTAATCTGCGACGAAGTGTTCGTGGTGGTGGGGGAGATCTTAAATGTCGCAACCGCCACGGTGCCGTTTGGCACCAGCACACTGTTGGACCCGGTATTGACGATCAGACAGCTAGCGCTTCCGGCGGCCGCCGGGCATGCCAGCACCTCGCCGGAGACCGAGGATACCGTGGAAGTTTGCGCAACACTCACCGCACTGAAATCGGCGGATGAATATTTCAGGGTCCACTGCGCCCCGGTAGGCTTTGCACTGCCGGACGCCAATGAAATATTCACGGCAACGCTCGAACCCGGAGCGCCCGACCCGCCCGACAACGACAGCACCGGCTGGGCCGATGCGCCGCCGACGACCGTTAGAAAGCAAATAACAGCAACTCTCATTCAGATTTCCCCACAGAAAATTCGTTTGGCTGACGTCATTGATGTGGCAGGTCCTATTGGAACCACACGCGGAAAGCCAACGGCAGCAGAAAGGTAGTTCCCGGTCTCACAAATCCTCTCGTCAAGCTTGGCCTCCAGCCGCGGTTTCGAGCGGGTATAGACCAAGGCAATCTCCTCGCCAAATAGAAAGCTCCTCTGTTTGTTGAACTTGGGCAGGCTCAATGGCCCTCGGATCATGTACTTTCTACCCTGCCGCTAAAGAAACTACTCGGCTTATCGCAGAAACCTGCGGCCTAAGCCCGTTTACCTGCGGTTTGTCGGTATAATCGAGCCCAGAAAGAATCTTGAGGTTGCGCGCGAAATTGGGTGACGACATGCACTCGCGACTAAGTTAAGGTATTGATTGATATGAGGTTCCTGGTCAGCACCAGCCAACATATCCTGCTGATCGACACGAATCACGAGGCGGTATATCACGTCCATTCCGGCAAAGGGCTCTACTACGGACTGGCGTCGCATCGCGGCCGTTTGATTGCCGCGTGCCGGAATCGCCAACCATCCCCGGACGACTCCGAACGTGAAGGAGAACGTGGCAGTCTCCTGGTGTTTGACGAGCAGCTCCGCTTTGAAAAGGAAGTGCAGCCCCCGTTTCCCCTGCGCGACCTCCACGGCATGGCATCGATCGACAATAGGATATGGGCTACCTGTGCGTTTGAGAACCTGGTGGCGGTCTTCGAACCGGAAACCCTAAACTGGAGGAAGTGGTACCCAGCCGCCGATCCCTCGGCTCTTGACCGGGATGTGTATCATTTCAATACAATTGAGAAGATCGGTAAACAGCTCGTTTTGCTTGCGCATAATTGGGGCAAGAGTCACGTTCGCTTTTACGACTATCCCTCTCTGGAACTTGATTCCATACGCCCCCTGGGGCTGCAAGCGCACAATCTGTTCCTTGTTGACGGCTCGATCACAACCTGCAGTTCCGCTGAGGGAATGCTCGTGTCCGACTCGGGATGGCGGCTCAGAACCGGCTCCTTTCCACGAGGTTACGCCGCGGACAGTCAGCTAAAAGTAGTCGGGCTATCGCGAAATACGACTCGGGACCAGCGCTCCGCAGCCGACGGTGTGGTTCGCATTTTCGATGAGGCCTGGCGCTTTGAGACAGATTATGTTCTCAGAGGCGCAGGCATGATCCTGGATATACTGCCGTTCCCGGTCGATGACGGAGCTTTGCGTGTCCTTGATCGGTGGACGCGGCTGAGTATTGGCGATGGCGATTCTGAGCAGGGCTATACCCCCGGTGATCCGCGCCACAGTCCGACGAACGACTGGCTGGAGTGGCATGAAGGCGAGGGCAAGCACCGCTGGACGGCCGCGCGGCATGCCGGTATGGATGTGATCGTGAATCCGGGCGAGCATTTTATGACGGTTCGGGCTCTAAGCGGGCTACCCAGCCACTATTTCGCGGATGTGTGCCTGAGCCAGAGAGTCCTGGGACGCCTCGAGTTTCCACAGGCCGGAGTAACCTCGGCCACCTTTTCGCTCGAGGGCTGTCAAAGTGGGCCGGCACGTCTCTGTTTCCGCGTACCGCATCTATGGAAACCGGCTGAGCACATCCCGGGCAATCATGATCCTCGTTCGTTAGGTGTAGGCGTTTGTTCGGTTACGCTGCACTCGGAAGCTGTGAATGCGGACAAGAGGCGGTTTTACACAGGAACCACAACGCCCCAGCGGGACTCCACATCTGCAGGCGATTCCTACTCGCTAAGCGCGGGCGACGTCAAGAGTTCTGGGAAGTCGTAGTCAAGCGAAACCAAACAAGGAAACGGCTGGGACATTGGCAGGCGGGGGATCTCCAGACGTTCGCTGGAGTTAAAGGCAACCGGCACCTCAACAGCGCATCAGGCCCACATGGAAGCACTTGAGCCGAAAAAAGGGTACGCACAGCGGCAACCCGATCGTCCGGCTCAAGCGCTACCACCTGACCCGGCGCTGCAAAGGGAAAAAGGGCACCGGATCAAGGACAATTGACCCGGTGCCTTCCAACTGAACAACTGCTGTGTAACTCTACTAACTACTAAAACGCCTTCTCGGGGTCGCAGGTGCAAACACCATGCCCGCTGCCCAGGCCGCCGTTGCTCGGATTGGCCTCGATCGCGTAGCACTGTTGTTCCAACTTCTTCAGTTCCGAATAGCTCAACTGCGCGGCCTGGAAGTCGATTTCAGTTACGGTGTAAGCGGGCGTGCCTAACGGCCGAACATGGGTAATCCATGATTCCAGCCGGCCCTGAGCCCAATAGTCGGAGCCAGCATCGCAGAATTGTCGCGAGCTGGAGGTATCAACCGTCGGGGGCAAACCAGCGCCACGGCGACCGCCGCCGAAAGAGGAGACGATCTTGATGGCTCCGGAGTGAGGAACGATCGGAGTAAGCGGATTGCTGGTGAGGTCAGCAGCCAAGCTGAACCCCTGCATTCCATTCGGGGTCACTCTGCAGCTGCAGCATTCGGCCAGTTGCTGGTCCGGCGTGAAGACGTAGATATTCGCGCACAGATCGCCACCGGCTACGGTCGTGGGATCGCCCGACCCAAACCCGCCTGTGGAACCCGGGTTTGAAACGTGCAGTTGTGCATCCGGGAAGCCCATATTGGCATTGACGTAATAGCCAACATTGTAGGACCCGCTGTCCCTTTCGGATAGTACGGTATCCTGCCCAAAGACCAGAGTGGGAACCAGGCACGTGAGCGTGACGGCGACGAGCGCTAAGACGATTCGTTTTATTGTAAGCATGTCTAAACTCTCCTTTTCCTAATAATTGGGGTCGGCTCAATCACCAACGCCACACGTGCAGTGCCCGTGACCGCTGCCATTGAGAGCGATGAAGTGGCACTGTTGCTGCAACTTCCTAAGTTCCGAACTGCCATCCCGGCTTTCGTCGCCATAGCTTTCGCGACCGATGTCAGCATGGCGGAACGATGCTTCCGTCAATGTGAACAACACCGGGCTGGCGGTTGTCTGGCGAATATGAGTGCTCCAGGTTCGCAGCGAGCCCTCTGGGCTATAGGGTTCACCGGCGACGTCTGTAAACTCAGTTTTTCCGGCAGGGTTGGTGGAAACACCCGAACATGCACCGTCGCCCTCGGAAGAGTCGATATCCGAAGAGACGATCTTGATCAGACCGGCGTGAGGCGGCGTGCTGGTCAGAGGGTTGGATGTAAGATCCACGTCGATGTTCAACGTGCGGAGGCCATTGGGGCTGATGAAGCAGCTGCAGCACTCCACCATCTCCTGATCTGAAGTGAACACATAGACGTTCGCGCACAGATCACCGAATGGTCCCGGCGCCGTCGGATCGAATGCCGAATAGCCGCCCGTGGAACCGGGGTTCACAATATTCACTTCCGCGGTCGGATAGCCTAGATTGGCGTTGCCGTAGTAGCCAAGGTAGTAGGCGTCCGAGGTACCTTCACTCGCGGATGACTGGGCGAAGCCAGTCGACGTCAGACACAGAATTACAGCGGCCGCGAAGAGCCCCCAGATCATTCGGGAACTCCCGGCGGATTTCCAGAGCCGTGTAAGCATGGGAAACTTTGTTCTCCTTTTTTCCTTTAGTTTCGGCGGTCAGCACCGAACGGATTATATCCTGTCACGGTTTTCTCTGATCCACAAGGCCCATTCTGGGTGCGCACTTCGGAAAAAGTACTATTACGGCGAGCCGAAGAGCGGATGCCGGCTCTAATGAATTTCCGATATGCGTAATGGCCTTCTTCCGGCTCTCTCTTCTGGCGCACTGCGACGGCGGTCAAAAATGTGGTCCTTCATCAGTAGTAATAATCGGAGCGGAGGCTGATCGTGTCTGTAGGTAGCACACAAGGGCCGGCGGAATGGAAGCGGCGTCGCCGCCCGGAGGATGAGTGTGTCCGGCGTGTGTTCAATTTCTTGCCGCCCACGGAAACGTGATCGATCTTTTCGCCCCGACAAATAGCGACTCCGCGGCGCTCCGCATCCAGGTTCCGACATCGGGCCGGGACAGGTACGCCCGTCAGAACTGCCCCAGGAGCCGGCTGACTTTGGCACGTTTTGCGAAGCAGGAGTATAGACCGACGTCGATTCAACTACGCGCGTAGTGCCAATTTGGGTGGGGGCGTTACCTGCTTCCGGTGAGGAAGGCACTCAGCTGCAAAAAGGGGAGTTGAAGGCGGGAAGCAGGTTAGGCTGCAAGGCGGCGGGGAGGAACTGTGCCGCGCTTGCAGCCTATGCACAATCGATCAACGAGGCGGGAGCCGAAATGGTGTCATTTAACGGTTGGCGTTTGTACCAGACCCAGTCGAGGTCATCGCCGCTTGTGTGACTTTGCTGGTAGAAGCGGCCAACTCTTTCTCGATAGCGTCGCGAAATGCATCGTATTTTACCGCTCCGCTATACAGGTGTCCGTTAATGAAGAAAGTAGGCGTCCCGGTCACCCCGAGGTGCGAGGCCTTGGAGGCATCCTTCTCTACCGAACTGGCCTTCTCGCCGGAGTCCAGGCACTTGTCGAAAACCGCGGTATCCAGCGACAGCTTCTTAGCTTCCTCCTTCAGATCGGCAGGAGCAAGCTTCTTGTCGGAGAACAGGGCGTCGAAGTAGTTCCAGAATTTGCCTTGTGCGCCCGCGCAACGCGCCGCCTCGGCTGCTTTCGGGGCTTGCGGATGCATGGGAAGAGGGTAATCGCGGAAGGAGAAGGAAATCTTGTCCCCATAGTGCTCCATCAGCTTCTTGATTTCGACATGAGCGAGCTGGCAGTACGGGCACTGGAAATCCCCAAACTCGACCAGACGAATAGACGCATTCGCGGGTCCCATTGCGGGCACATCGCCTGGATTCACGTCGGCCAGAGGCGCGGCAAACGTAACCTGCACCGCCGCCTGTTCCCGGAGCGATTTCACGTACGCAGCGCCGATTTTGGCCGCTCGAGCGTCCCGGATGTGTTGCAGCACTTTTTCCCGAACCGCATCGAAGGGCTGGTCCGTGTTTACGCCTTCGTAGTAGACGCGCAACTGATCGTCGGTCGGGTCTGTGACCTTGGCCTTCACATTGCGGTCCAGCAGCTCCTTGACGGTGATGTTCTGGCGCTTAGCCTCGGCTTCGAGCACTTGGTCGTCGATCCATTGCTCTAAAGCCGCTTTCTGAGCGACATAGTATTGCTGACGGGCCTGGAAGAGGCGATCCGCCATGCTGTGCTCCAGCTCGCTCATTGTGAGCTTTTTCCCGCCCACCTCGGCGATTACTGGATCTGTGCCGGATGTTTCCTGGGCGGCCCTGGCAGCCACCTGCCCGAACAGAAGAGCCGACGAGGTCAGAACCAGCAGACCTCGCACTACACGTGAAACCATCATTTGCGTTTCTCCTCCAAGAGTTGAGTCTGCTCCACTAACCGGCAACGAACTGAAAAATCTGAAGTTCGGACACCAAGCGGACTTGCAGACATGGAAAAAACCGTTCTTCCCTAGCAGCGTTTCGGCGATAGCCTTGACCGAACTTTCGTTATCGTGGCACAACCTTCCGCTGGGGCGCAACCCTCGCAGGTACCTGGGTCAAAGGTACCAGGGCCTTTTCCCTATCCAGAGCGATCGTAGTGACGTCACAGGGCCCGTACTGCATATGTACCATCTTCGCGCTAAGTACTAGAACCCTTGGAACTAGGTGCTTAAGTAGTTTGCTGATTCAATCAGTCAAACCTTGGGTAAAATTGATTCAGCTAAAACGATAAAAATGAGGTTCCCCCAAATTTGCAGGCGCGTGTCACTGACCGTTTTGGTTCTGGCCACGTCATTACGGGCAGGGACGGAATACCCGGCCAAGCTGGGGGAGGCGGTAGTTCCGAATCAACTGTTGGTGCGTTATAAATCCGGGACTGCGGGAGTTTCGGTGGCGGCCACGATGGTGGTGGGAGCGCAGGCCTTACCGCTAGCGAATGTTCCGAACGTTTACGTGGTGCAAGTGCCACCCGGAGCACCCATCGGCTATTCCACGCAGCTCAGCCAAAATCCTCTGGTCGAATATGTGGAGCCGAACCGCATCCGCCACGCGACGCTGGCCGCGCCGAATGATTCTCTGTTCGCGTCCGACCAGTGGGACTTAACAAAGATCCAAGCACAGCAAGCCTGGCAACTCATTCCCGGTATTTATCTGAACTCCAGCACGGCGGGCGCAGGGCGCCTCAAGATCGCCGTAATCGACACGGGCGCCGATTGCACGCACCCGGATTTCGTCAACGCCGGAGGAGCTTCGCAGGATGCGGCTTCGGGGGGGCAGATTTTGTTTTCCGCGAGCCAGGCCATCAGCGGCTTTGCAACCACGAATTCCGGCGCGGCGTTTTGCTCCTCCTGGGGAGACGATTACGGGCACGGCACGCACGTATCGGGCACCATCGCCGCCGCCACGAACAACGGCCAAGGCGTTGCGGCGCTCGGCTATGCGGTCGAGTTGATTGAGATCAAGGCGCTGGACAATACGGGAACAGGCAACGATGCCGGCCTAGTCAGCGCGATCCATGCGGCTGTCGACGCCGGAGCCAGCATCATTAACATGAGCCTGGGTGAAGTCGGTTACTCCCAGACATTGCAGAATGCCGTCAACTACGCATGGCAGAGGAACTGCCTGGTGGTTGCCGCCGCGGGGAATGATGGCGCCTCCGAGCTGTTCTTTCCGGCGGGCGCGAATCATGCGATGGGCGTGGCCATGACCAATAGCAGCGATGCCCGGGACAACCAATCCAATACCGGCACAGTGGTCGATATTGCTGCTCCGGGAGTCGGCATATGGTCCACGATGCCGACCTACTCGGTACCGCTCGCCTTCACGGACACCTTTGGTTCTTACGGCACACTCGACGGCACATCCATGGCCAGTCCGCACGTCGCGGCGCTGGCCGGTTTGATCGAACTGGCTACGCCGAACCTTTCGGTCGCAGCCGTTGCGCAACGCATTCAGCAGTCCGCAGATAATACTGGGTCGATCGCCAACGGTGGTTGGGGCACGGGTCAGGGATACGGCAGGATCAACGCGTCGCGCGCAATCTCGGGAAGCCTGCGCAGCGCCAGCGTCGGGGAAATTGTAGGGCAGGTGGTGAACAGCAGCGGATCGGCCGTCTCGAGCGCAACGGTAACCGTGAACGGCGCAGCGCCGCAGTTCTTCGACTCCGCCAGCGGACTTTTCCGCTCCGCCAGTCTGGCCGCCGGAGCGACCTACACCGTTCACGCCTCCGCCGGCGCCAACTCGGTCAATGTGAGCGCGGCGGTGGTTGCGGGTGCGGACACCAACGTCACCGTTGTGTTGGGGGCCACTACCGGTACGTTCAGCGGCTTGGTCAGCGACGGCGGAGTCCCGCTTCCGGGTGTGGTGGTGCAGGCCCTTTCCGGCGGGTTGGTCCAGGCTTCGGCGGTCACTGACAATAGCGGCAATTACTCGCTAACCGTGCCTGTTGGAACGTACGACATCCAAGCCTCTGCCATGTACGGTGTCACGACCACAGTGTCGTCCAACATTGTGACCGCAGGTGCGACCGTACCTGTGGACATCCCGATGGCGAAGGAGGGTACGATTTCGGGAAGCGGCGCTCCGGCCAATTCGCAGATCACGATCACCGGAGCTGGTTTCTCCGCGGGTGCAGTCGCCAATGCCGGCGGCAGCTTTACGACGATCCCGCTCCCAGCCGGAACGTACAGTCTCACAGCAACTGGGACCGCCACAGTTCTGAGCGGAGTGGGGGTGACGAACGACAACACCACGGTTGTGTCCTTCTCGTCGAATGTGACGATAACTACCGTCCCGGCGGGACTGCAAATCATCGTGGACGGAGTCACGCTCACGGCGCCGCAGAGTTTCAATTGGACGCCGGGGTCCACGAACCACACCGTGAACGTGGCGAGCCCGCAGACTGTTGGAGGCACGCGCGGAACGTTTTCCAGTTGGAGCGACGGCGGGGCGCAGTCGCATGCCGTTACCGTACCGGGTTCAGGCCTTGTTACGTTTACGGCGACTTTCACCGCCGAGTATTTGCTCACGCTCACTGCCACGCCAGCCAATGGCGGAACGGTGGCTCCCAATCCGGCGTCGCCCACGAACGACGGTTTCTATCCGAGCGGGACGCCGGTGCAAGTGACCGCAACTCCCAACACCGGCTTCACGTTTGGGAACTTCTCGGGCGACCTGACAGGTACCACCAATCCGGGAACGGTGACCATGTCCGCGCCGCGCTCGGTGACGGCCAACTTCGGTGCGCCGGTGAGCTATACGGTGACCACCGTTCCGGCTGGTCTGAGCATACAGGTGGATGGCGCCACCTCCACCAGTCCACAGGTTTTCACGTGGACGACCGGCTCGAAGCACACGATAGCGATCGTCACCAACCCGCAAACCCTGGGGGTGGCGGGAACGCGTTATGCCTTTGCGAGCTGGAGCGACGCGGGAGCCATCTCGCACCAGGTGACAGCCCCGGCCAGCTCGACCACTTACACCGCGAACTTCACCGCGCAATTCCTGCTGACGCTGGCGGCGGCGCCACCAACAGGTGGAACGCTCACCCCCAATCCAGCTTCACCCACCGGCGACGGCTACTACAACAGCGGGACGTCGGTGCAGGTGACGGCCACGCCCAGCGCCAGCTTTCTGTTCGGGACATTCTCAGGCGATCTGACTGGCACGACGAATCCGCAATCGGTGATCATGTCCGCGCCGCACTCGGTGACGGGCAATTTCACGGGGGTGGTGACGGCGACGGTAACCACGAATCCTCCTGGGTTGACGTTCCGGGTGGACGGTATCCAGTACACCCTTCCGCAGATCTTCACCACTTGGGCTGCCGGATCGAGCCACACCATCGGAATCATCACGAATCCGCAAAACCTGACGGGGACGCGCTATACGTGGGCGAACTGGAGCGACGCGGGAGCTATCTCGCACACCGTCATCGCTCCGGCGGGCGGCACAGCCATCACCTACACGGCGAACTTTACCGCTTCCGCGTACCTGCTGACGCTGGCCGCATCGCCAGGCGGCGGTGGAACGTTGGCGCCCAGCCCGGCCTCGCCCACGAGCGACGGCTATTACGCGAGCGGGACGCCGGTGCAAGTGACGGCGCTGGCCAACTCGGGCTTTCAGTTTACGAACTTCTCGGGCGACCTGACTGGTTCCGCCAATCCGCAAACAGTGACCATGTCCGCGCCCCATAGCGTGACTGCGAATTTCAGCTCTGGTTCATCTGGCAATCCGCTCGCGGGCAATTGGAAGCTGAATGAATCTTTCGGCGCCACGTCGTTCGCAGACTCTTCGGGCAACGGGAATACCGGCGCGTGCTCCAGCGGCTCTTGTCCCACGACGGGGGTCTCCGGAAAGACGGGGACGGCCGCGAGCTTCAACGGGACCAGTAGCCGGATCACCATTCCGGATTCTCCAGGTCTGCGCCTGAACCAGTTGACGGTTGCGATGTGGGTGTATCCGAAGCAAGTGAAGACCGACTATCAACCGCTGGTGGTGAAGGAGGATTCTTCCGGAGCCCACCGGAACTACGGCCTGTACATAGCGCCGAATTCCCTGCAACTTCGCTATTCGGTCTGGGCTGGCGATTGCGCGACAAGATTTGGAGCCACCAGCGCGGGCCAGCTCACGTTGAACGCCTGGAACCAGGTTGCGTTCACTTATGACGGCGTGGCGGGAAGGCTCTACATCAACGGCATTCTGGACAGCTCCTTCACCGGTGGAAGCGCATCCCTTTGTCAAGCAGCCGTGCCGGTAAACATCGGCATGGAAATGGCCGCATTTCAGCCCTTCAACGGGGTACTCGACGACATCCTGCTTTACAACCAGGCGCTGAGCGCCGGAACTGTGGCGAGTCTGTATAATCCGCAAGCCGCCTACTGGAAGCTGGATGAAGCATCCGGCGCCGCGTCATTCGCTGACGCTTCGGGCAGCGGGAATACGGGCACTTGCGGCATCGCGTGCCCCAGCATGGGGGTGGGCGGAAAGGTGGGGACGGCCGCGAGCTTCAACGGAACCAATGACCAGATCACCATTCCGGACTCGGCGTCTCTGCGTCTGAATCAATTCACCATTGCGATGTGGGTGTATCCGACGCAGGTGAAGACCGATTACCAACCGCTGCTCGTGAAGGCGGATTCGTCCGGTAACAACCGGAACTACGGCTTGTATATTGCGCCGGGTTCGCTGCGGGTCAGGTATTCGGTCTGGGGCGGCGATTGCGCCACCAAATTTGCAGCCAACAGCAGCGGGCAGCTCGTATTGAATACGTGGAACCACATCGCATTCACCTACGACGGCGCGTCGGAGAAGCTGTATATCAACGGCAATCTGGACAGCTCCGTCGCCGCGGTCAGCGCATCTCTGTGTCAAATTGCCGTGCCGATCAACATCGGCATGGAAGCGACCGCATTCCAGCCCTTCAAAGGGCGGCTCGATGACATTCAGATTTACAACCAGGCGCTAAGCACGGTGAGTGTGTCGAATCTGTTTGATTCTCCCGCAGCCTACTGGAAGCTGGATGAAGCCGCCGGCGCCGCATCGTTCGCCGATGCTTCGGGCAGCGGGAATACGGGCGCTTGCGGCAGCGCCTGCCCCACGATGGGGGTCCCTGGAAAGGCGGGGACAGCCGCCAGCTTCAACGGCGTCAATGACCAGATCAGCATTCCGGACTCTCCATCTCTACGTCTGAATCAATTCACGATCGCGCTGTGGGTCTATCCGAAGCAGACGCAGACCAGCTATCAAATGCTGGTGGCGAAAGAGGATGCGTCCGGCAACAGCAGGAATTACGGCCTGTATATTGTGCCAACCACAAACCAGGTCCGCTATTCGGTCTTCGGCAGCGATTGCTCAACAAAATTTGCAGGCAACAGCACCGGCGAACTCGCGCTCAATGCCTGGAATCACGTGGTGTTCACGTATGACGGCGTGACAGAATCTTTCTATCTGAACGGTGTCCTGGACAGCTTCAGCGCCGCAGAAGGTGTATCCCCGTGTCAGGCGGCAACGCCGGTAAAAATGGGCATGGAAACAGCCGCATTCCAGCCCTTCAACGGGGTACTCGATGACGTCCGGATTTACAGCCAGGCTCTGAGCGCCCTGGGTGTGTCGAACCTGTACAACAGTTTTTAGGTCCGATATCGCGCACCGGCAACTGGCGGGTATTCAATGTGAATTTGCACACACTGAAGCCGGAATTCAAGCATCTTACACACGAGAACGCCGATAGAGCGTAACGGAAAAGATGGCGCGAGGCGTCTAAAACACTATGTGCCGGACAGCATTTGTAATGGTCAGCTTAGCTTCGGCGTGCTTTGGCCTGGAAGCCATGCTGTACGGTCAGACAGAATATTTTCCGCTCACGCCAGGAGATATCTGGATCTATTCGTGCAGCGGCAGTTGCAGCGGTCAAGACTCAGTGACCGTACTCGTCGGGCCGACAATGGATGTCAAGGGTGTCACCTACTCGCAGCTTGTGGGCTGGTTTGGCGCCAATTACTGGTTGAGAGAAGACAGCGATGGGCATGTTTGGGCGTACGACACAAACTCGCAGCAAGAGGTATTGTGGTACGCGTTCA
>Ga0335079_10001019_pt1 | contig 31818 bp, 32 predicted proteins | sample Lox_Sample_33_FD_206719 | JGI IMG/M metagenome (GOLD analysis project Ga0335079, IMG submission 206719) | Soil microbial communities from Loxahatchee National Wildlife Refuge, Florida, United States - Lox_Sample_3.3 | ecosystem: Environmental > Terrestrial > Soil > Wetlands | place: USA...
AGCAATAGCGAGTTTCCTCGTCCGCTCCCGGCAGCGCGTCCTGGAGCCGCCTCTCGTCATCCTCCCGGAGCGCCTCGAGCACCGAGGGAGGAACGCCATTCGGCGCTACCAGCGGGTAGTGGCGCACGTAGGGTTCGAACGGCGACTCAAGCGTTGTTACGCGCACAAGCCGCAGATCGTCGACCTCGGGGAGCAGCTCGAGCAGGCGCTCGTACGCGGGGTCGTAGCGCTTCATCGTCCCCACCATCAGATGCACGCCCGCGCGCTTGGCAGCATCGATCATGGCCCCGCCCTCAGCACGGCTCAGACACATCGGCTTCTCCACGAAGACGTGAGCGCCGGACTCGGCGGCGCCGATCGCGATCGGCGCATGGCTACCGGACGTCAATACGAGCACGGCGTCCAGACGCATATCCAGCAGCTCCTGCCACTCGCTCACCGCGCGGCCGGCGCCGAACTCACGCTTACACGCTTCGGCTACGGTCGTGGAGATATCACAGACTGCGGCCAGTTCATACTCATCGTCGAGCTCTCGCAGATGGGGAAGGTGCATCACCTGTGCGATCACCCCGCACCCTACGACGCCGACTCTAAGGCGTTGTCCCACGTTTACGACCCCCTTGCGCTCGTTCTGAAACGACTGGCGATCACTGCTCGGCCGGCTCTCACGCGGGGCTCCGCGCAGCCGGGGTCCCGCGGATCTTCTGGGCACGCCTGCTCCGCACGCGGCGGACCGGCACCCGGACCAAACGCGGGACGACCAACCCGAGGGCGGTTATCCCGAGGGAGGTCACGATCAGCAGCGTCGCGACGGCATTGATCGCGGGGGTGATGCCAAACTTGATCTGGGTATAGATGTAGATCGGAAGCGTCACCTGCGCGCCGATGATGAAGTAAGTGATTACGAATTCATCCAACGAGAGCGTGAACACGAACAGCGCCCCGGCGAAAACCGCTGAGCTAATGAGGGGCAAGATCACATAGCGGAATCGGCGCACCGCGTTCGCACCAAGATCGCTTGCCGCCAACTCGAGCGACCGATCGAAGCCCTCTAGGCGGGCGGCCACAATCAGCAGGACGAACGGTGTTGTGTAAACGGACTGGCCGATCACAACCGTCCCCGTAGACAACGGCACGCCCAATCCTTGACGCAAGAACGAAAGGAGGCTGACGCCGATCAGCACGCCCGGGATCATGATCGGCAACGTGAACACGATCCGGAAGCCGGACCGGAAGCGCAGGCGGCTCCGCACGAGTGAGAATGCGGCAGCTGTTCCGACCACGGTGCTGATCAGCGTGACCTCTAGAGCCACTCGTATCGAGGTCTTGATCGCAGATTGCAGGTCTGGGCTGTCCGCGATGCTCGAATACCAGTGGAACGTCCAGCCGGTGATCGGAAACGACCCGTACCGGTTCTTGTTAAAGCTCAGGAGTATGAGCAGGACGATCGGGCTGAACAGGAATATGTAGATCAGGCAAGCCCAGCCGCCGAGGGCGCGTCGCACGAGTCGACCGCGGCGCGCGACGACGTCAAGTGCTCCAGCGTCAGCGGCCATACATCTCACCGACCTCCAGCGAGCGGCGGAAGATCACGAGCAGGATAATCACGACCGCCGCAATCAGGATCGCGATTGCCGCCCCAATGGCGTACTGAGCTTCCTGAAAAAAGTTGTCCACGAGGTTCCCGATCATCACGCCTCGCGTCCCCCCGACTAACTCCGGCGTGAGATATTCGCCGAGGATCGGGATGAAGACAAAAATGACAGCCGTGGTAATGCCCGGCTTGATTTGAGGCAGCATCACGCGGCGAACGGCTTGGATCTGAGTTGCCCCGAGATCCATGGCCGCATTCAGTTGTCGCCAGTCGAACCTCTCCAGCGCGGCGAACAGCGTCAAGGCAGCGAAGGGGAAATAGAGGTACACGAGCACGAATATGACCGCCGGCCGGTCGTACAGGAGCCACGAGGGGGTGGTGAGCCCGACGACTCCTAGCAGCCGCGAAAGCGCGCCGTTGTTGCCGAGGATGATCGTCCATGCCGTGACGCGGAGGAGGTAGCTGACCCAAAACGGGAGGATCACGAGGAATAGGAGGGGTCGCCGCCAGCGGCGGCTGACGTATCGCGCCAGCCAGTATGAGAACGGGAATGCGACTGCGAGAGTCAGCGCAGTGGCTGCGGCCGTCATCCACAGGGTTACCAGGAACGTATTCACGTAGACCGGGGTGCTGAAGACTTCCCGGTAATTCGCGAACGTCCAATGCGCCACCACCTCGTAGCCGTCCTGCGTCCAGAAGCTGTACGCGACGATCAGCGCCATGGGAGCGGCAAAGAACAGGCCGAAGAGGACCATCGCGGGGGCGAAGCCCGTGTACTGCGACAGCGCCAGCACACCCCGACGCAGGCTCAGCCTACGGCGGGGCGTGGCGGGGACGGCCGTCGTCGAGTCGCTCGTGATCGGTGTCGTCGAGGAGCTCATGGGACGGCCGTCCTTCGATTCGCTGCGAGGCGCATAGGGTCAGGCCGGGTCGTGGCGCAGCAGGCTAGGCACCGAACACCGAATTGAACGCGGTGACATAAGCGTTGGGGTCCTTCTGCGGGCCCTTCAAGTGCGCCTTCAGTGCCTGCTCGGGCTCGTTGTACAGCAGTGCGTCGGCGAACTCCCCTTGACCCTGGTTCACCAGCATCTTGTACGCCTTCTCGTTGAACCACGCCTCCCTGAACTCCTTGAACAGCGGCGGGATGAACCCCGCTTGACCCCAAGCGTTGATGAACTGGCTGAAGCGGTCGGCGTTGGCTGTCTTCATCTTCATCTCGGCGTCCAGCCATCCGACGACGCCTTCCTTGGGCACGGCGGCTTTGATTAGCGGGCCACCTGCCTGCTTGACTCGGAAGTCGGTGCCGAGATTCTCGGACGTAAACCATGCCGACTCGTTGGTGAGCGCCTGGACCACACCAGTGTTCTGCGAGACGAGCGTGAGGAACGCCGGCTTGGCAGCCTTGAGAAACTCGGTCGCGCGGCTGAGCTCGGCCGGCGTCATGTTGTAGGGGTCCTTGGCGCCCGTCGCCAGACCCGCCTCGGCGACAATGTCGGTCGGCTGGTTCTCGCGAACGAACTTGCCGTGATACTTCGGATCGAGAAGCACTTCCCAGGACGTCGGCGCCGGCGAGACGAACTTCGGGTTGTAATAGATGCGAAGCGCCGACCACGCACGCGGATAACCTAGATAGCCCGCGCTGTTCTGCCAGATTGGAAAATCGCGCGAGACGGAGTACAGCTGCTGAGACACGGGGATCGCATCGATGTCGAACGGCTCCGTCAGTCCCTGCTGGAAGTAGTAGGGAACCCACAGCGCATCCGCCGAGACGATGTCGAACTGACCGCTCTGCTTGGACTTGACGAACATCCCGGCGTCGTCGGAACCGAGCGTGACGTCGACGGTGATACCAGTCTCCTTCTTGATTGCAGGGAGCTGGTTTTGCGGATCGTAGTGGTCGTTCCACGTAAGCATGTTCAGCGTTACAGGAGTCGTGGTCTTCGCGACGGTGTTCGCGGCGGCGGTCCCACTCGAGCTGGAAGAGCTGGTGCTCCCGCACGCTGCGAGCGAGAGTGCTCCCAGGCCGAGCGCCCCGGCTCGAAGAGCGTCGCGTCTGGTAATCATGCTGTTGTTAGTCATCTTTGCTCCTCGCCTCTTCGTTCACTGCGCCCTGAAATAACACCGCAGCTTCGGCCTCCCAGCGGAGCTGGACTAGTGCGCCCTCTCGTACCTGCTCGGTTAGTTCGGTCGGCATGTCGACCATGATCGGATCATCGACAGCCGGGCAGGCCACGCTGGCTCGGGTGAAGCTTCCGAGAAACGACACCTTGACCACCTTGCCCACGAGACCTGGATCGCTAGGGGAACCTGGAGCCAGATGGACCGATTCCGGACGGACCATCAGGCTTCCGCTTCCCGAATGTGTTGTGTGTGGCGACGCCAGTGGGATCTTGTTCCGTGACGTCACGACCGCACCGGCCCGCCACTCGACCGGAATGAAGTTCGACTCGCCGATGAAATCGGCAACAAATCGCGACGCCGGATGTCTGTATATCTCGCTCGCTGTCCCTATCTGCTCGACGCGCCCCTCGTTCATGACCGCAATGCGATCCGCCATGGCCATCGCTTCGCCCTGATCGTGGGTGACGAAAACGAAAGTCGTCCCAATCTCACGCTGAATCTGCGCGAGCTCGACCTGTAGCCGTTTGCGAAGCTTGAGGTCCAATGACCCCAGCGGCTCGTCGAGAAGCAAGACCGCCGGACGGTTGACCAGGGCGCGAGCTACGGCGACGCGCTGCTGCTGTCCCCCCGACAGCTGAGACGGATACCGGTCGGTGTACGCCTCGAGCGCCACCAGCTGCAGCGCCTCCAGCACGCGTGAGTCAGCCTCGTCGCGCGGCACTTTGGCCATACGCAGACCGAATGCGACGTTGTCACTGACGTTCAGGTGGGGGAACAGGGCATATGACTGGAAGACGGTGTTGACCTTTCTCCGGTGGGGAGGGGTCTTGTTGACCAGCTCGCCGCGGATGCGGATCTCACCCGTGGATGCTTCGGCGAAGCCGCCGATAAGGTTCAAAGTTGTGGTCTTGCCGCAGCCGGAGGGGCCGAGAAGGCAGAAGAACTCCCCCTCGTTGATCTGAAGGTCGAGTGACTCGACTGCCGTGTGCGCGCCATACTTTTTGGACACCCCACGAAAAGTGATTGCCGGCGAAGGATCCATCGTCTCGTTGTCAGCGCTCATCGCTTGGGCGGTTACCACCGTGGGCCCGTGCTGCTCGGCTGACGTGCTCATGCGAGCACCTCAATCATCGCCGCGTCCGGATCGCGCTCGCAACCGCACGATCGGCGCCTGACCAGCTCGACGTCTATCCGCAGCTCGCTCTGGGGCGCGGGCTCGCCGAGGATCGCCGCGAGCAGAAGCCGGGCGCCGGCCTGGCCGACTGACGGAGTGTCATACGCGATCGCTGTCAGCGACGGCTCGAGCAACGGCGCGAAATAGAGGTCGTCGAAGGAGGCAAGCGCGAGGTCTCTTGGTATGGACAGGTCCGTCCGTCTCGCGGCCACGAGCGCGCCCAGCGCAAGCTCGCCGCTGGCGGTGATCAGGGCGCTGGGCCGGCGCCCGTCGGCGAGGAGCGCCTCGGCGTGTGCAAAGCCGCTCGCGATCGTCCACTCGCATTCGGCGACCAGCTCGGGGAGGACGTCAAGCTTGTTGCGGCTCATGGCCTCCAGGAAGCCACGGAGACGTTCTGAACCGCTGGTTCGGTCGGTCGGACCGCCGAGATACCCAATCCGGTCGTGACCGTGGCCGGCGATGTGGTCGACGAGCAGCCCCATGCCGCGCGCGTTCTCCAGCACCACGTTGCCCACGCCCGCTCCTGGCGCCAGCTCATCGATGAACACGCACGGCGTTCCGTCGAGCAGAACATTGAACTGCTCGGCGCCGACCGGGGCCGTCGACATCAGGATGCCGTCGACCTCGTGATCGAGCAGCGTCTGCATCGCGGCGGTCAGGGTCTTGGGGTCCTCGCCAGAGTCGATGAGGATCAGCCGGTAGCCGTGCTCTTCGAGCGTCCGTTGCGCCCCGTTGGTCACGGCTGCGTAGAAGCTGTGCGCCACCGTCGGAACGACCAGCCCGACGGTCCTGGATCGACGGGTGCGCAGTGTGCGGGCCAAAGGCGACGGGCGGTAGTGAAGGTCCTGCGCCGCCCGCGTGACCGCATCGCGGGTCTCGTCGGACAATTCCCCGATCCCGTTCAGCGCTCGCGAGGCGGTTGAGCGAGACACCCCGGCTCGGCGCGCCACGTCGTTGAGCTTGGCTTTCTTCATCGCCGCAATCGGTTGCGCAATCGATTCCGGAGCGATCCTAAACCATCTTGTGCGGTTCGTGTCAAATTCGACATCGCCCGTCCGCGGTGGCTCGCTGCCGGCAGCGGGTTGCGCTCGACGAGCAATCGCTCGCGCCCTATCTGCCCAATCATCGCCAGGCGAGTCTCGCCACACAGGCTCGAAGTGCGATGATGCGTGCTGAGGATGAAACCGGGGTCTGAGACCAGCTCAAAGCCGGACCCAGAACGCGTGTTCCAGGTCTTCATGCAGACGGCCGAGGTGCTCGAGCGGAGCGCGGGTCTGGCCGAGAGGCACGCGCAGCAGTGCGAGAAGCTGGGACAGCATGATCGTGCCGCCCACGAGCGTCGAGCCGCCAGCCGGGCGCGTGACGGTGCTGACCGCGCGCATTCAGAGATTGCCAGATTGGAAGAACTGCGCCGCCGACGAGCTTGAGGCGTTGCGCTACGACGATGCGGCTCTGGCGTCAGGGGTCTCCGAGGGGGCGCGACGAGACGCTCCGGCACGCGGATGACATGCTCGAGCAGTCCCGGGCGGGGGTCGAGCCCCTCAGGACGGAAGGTAAGGCCGGGAGCAGAGGCCCACGTCTGAGGCATGACCGAAGGCAAACGAGGACCTAAAGCAGTAGCTCCCGACGTCGCCAGCCTCGAGCGCTTGCGGGCTCAGCTTGAACAACGAACGCGTCGAGCAGATGAACGCGACCGGGTAGCCGAGCAGCGTGACGTGATCGCCGGCGAGCGCGAGCAGATCGCGGACGAACGCGACCGGATGGCCGATGTTCGTGACTGGCAACTCGCGCAACCGCGACCGCCCAGGCCTGGCGACGCACCGCGGCGACGCCGTGCGGAGCTCAAGCGGACACGCGCAACGGTCGATCGAATCCGGGCACGGATAGATCGCCTCGAGGCGCAACTCGATCGGGAAAGCGCCGAGCAGCAGCGAACGGCGGTCGAGATCGAACACGACGTGCCGTGAGTTCGAAGTAGTACCGCAACGAGCGGTTCCTGGAGCGCTTCGTCCATGGGGTGCCCGACCTTTCCGGATGCGTCGCGGCCGGCGACACGCGCGCCGAGGTTGAACAGCCTGATCCGAGAGGCCATCGACGTCCATATCGAGAGCCTGCGGGAGCACGGCGAGCCGGTTCCTGAGCCGTCCTCGACAGTGGGGATGGTGAGTGGGTCGAAGGTCGTCATGGCTCGCTTGCGCGCGCTTGAAGCGCATCGAGAATGTCGCGTGAGTGATGCGGCGTCCACTCCGACATCTCGGTGAGAGCGCGCCTGGCGAGCGAGAATTCGGTGGCGGAGACGGGCGCGCCGCGATCGAGGAGTAGTCGCACTGCTTCTGTGCGCTCGTGCCATACAGCGACGGCAAGCGCATCGGCAGACATCGGGAAGCCGAGGTCAAGCGCGAGCTCGAGGGCGGCTGTGTTGCCGGCACCCGCGAGCGTCGCGACGATTCGTGGCTGGGAGGCTTCTAACCGCTCAGCGATCCGCGGCTCGGTGGTCACGAACCGAAGCGTTCCGGACTTGTCGCCGCACGCCAGCGCGGCGAAGAACGCGTCGTCGCGGTCCAGCCTGGCAGCAAACCCGCGAGATGCGAACAGCTCGAGCGCGTCGGCTCGACCGGAGCGGGCCGCGACCGCCACTGCGCTGCGATCCTTGCGCGCCGGCGCCCTCAGCGTTGGATCGGCTCCGGCGTCCAGCAGCGCTCGCGCTGCGCGCACGAACCCGACCGAGGGCAGCCGCTCAACCTCCGCATGATCACCAAGGACCGCCGCCCCGTAGATGTCATCGGCCGCAACGCGCGGATGCGCCCGGCGGATCGCGTCGGCGGCCTCGAGCGTCCCAGACGCATGATCGTCTCGCGGCACACACGCGGCCACGATGAACTCGTCGGTGCGGCCGGCATCGAAGGACACGCGCACAATCGTCTCAGCCCCCAACGACTCGCGCCATCGCAGAGACGTCGTCCGACTCCGCTCTCACCTCGGCACGAAACACGTCATCCCTGCTGCAGCACCGCCGGCTTTGCGCGGAAAGCGCGCATACCGCCGGCCCCACACGGCCGAATTCCGAGGTACCCGCTGCCGGCCATATATGGCCGTCCTGCACGCGGCACTGTCAGCGCTGGAGTGCGGCGCGCGCAAACACGAGGCCACCGGCTACCAGGCCAGCGGTCAACAGGACAGCGATGCCGATTCTTGGTGCTGACAGCGACTTCGTTGCGCCAGCTGTCTGAGTGTCTCGTGACCGCTTCGGAGTGCGACGGGTCGCGTCTGCGCCCGCACTCGGCCGCCCTGCCTTCGTGCTCGGGCGTGTGGCGCCGGCGACCCTACTCTGCCCGCTGCGGGCTGACGGGGCACTCCTAGGTCGCTTCGTGCCCCTGCGCTCGGACGTACCGCCCGGCTTCGCCGAGGTTGGCCTTGCACGGCGCGATTTGTCAGCGGAGTCCACGGCTGGCGCCGGCGCTTTGCTGGCGCGCGTGCGCGTCCTTTCGGCTCTGCTCTGAGAAGCTGGAACGCGTTTAGGCGTGCCGCCGCCAGGACGCTTCGCCGGGGTGGCCGGCTCAGGTCCGCGGACGGGATTCTTCGATCCTCGACCGTTAGCGTCCGCTCTGCTTCTCCTCGACGCGCGAGCGTTCTCCGAACGACCGCTTCTCGTCGATGTTCGGTTGGCGCTGCTCGTAGCGCTTCGGGATCGTGGCGACGGGCTCCTGCGAGTGCGTGCCGAATGGCGAGGACTCGCGGCCTGATCCCCGTCTCTTGCTGGGAGATCGGTGATGTCAACCAACCCCAGTTCGGACACAGGCCGAAGCGGCATTACGCTGCCCTCCTCGTCAGTCCCGAGCTAGCCTTTCTGCGCACCTTGATCTCCGTGGGCGTCGGAAAGCCCACCCGGGGTCAAAGCTCTCGCGCCAGCCGATGCACATCCGCCTGCGCCTCGCGCGTTCCGCGGCCACGCTCATCAAGCAGGATCAACGGGACATCTTGAGTGATCGCGGTCCGCCACGCCGCTCGTGCCCGTAGCTCGGTCCGCGCCACTGGGAGTTTGAGCCGACGGGCAAGCCGTCTGAGAGCATCACGATTCAGCCGATAGCTCAACTGAACGGGGTCACACTCAACCCTCACCAGGCTCTTGAACCCCACCTGCGCACCTCTGCGGTTCAGCTTTTCGACTGTCTGCGTGAGGCGACTGATACCACGAAGCGCGTTGCTGTCTCCCATCTTCACGGGACACACGATCTCGTTCGCCACAAGCAATGCCGAGACCGTCAGCTCTCCCACATTTGGCGGGCAGTCCATCAGCACCCGGTCGTACTGCGCGAACAATGGCTCGAGCGCGTCCTTCAGCTTGAATACCCCCATCGTCTCTGACCGCAGCTGGGTATCCAGAGCTCCGCACGCTCGTCACACGGCAACAAATCTAGTCCAGGCACGCCTTGCACATCGTGCACAACCGCGTCACCCGCCGGCACCTCATTCCGCGGCGCCAGCACGTCAACGACCGTTGCGTCCAAGTGACCCGGATCGACACCGAAGGTATACGTCAGATTGGCCTGCTGGTCGAGATCAATCAGTAAGGTCCTATACCCGGCGTAACCCCACTGCGCGGCTAGGCTTCCGGCGAGGGCAGTCTTACCCGTTCCACCCTTCTGCGCCGCGATCGCTGTCACCACTGCCTGCCGCATCGTTAACGCTATTCGACAACTAACTTGTGGCCTCCTCCACCCGCCCTCGGCTTCGTCACCCAAAGGTGACGCACCCGATCCCCGCGGCGTTCTGTTCATTCTGATTCGGACGTCAGCGGAGTCGACCAAGGTTCTCGTCGCCTGCCGCAGCCGTCGCCTCAGGCTAAACCGATCCCGAGACCACAGCGAACCGATCACCCGTCCCGCGACAGGCGCTCACCGCGAAAGGAATAACGACCTCGGGAGGCTTCAAACCCCGCATCGCGGGGTATTCCTCCGCTCGTAACTCAAAACCTGGAGGGTCAGTGATAACACTTGGAGTGATACTCCTAATCATCGGCTTTCTGACCAGCATCGCGATCCTGTGGACGATCGGCGTCGTCCTGGTGGTGATAGGCCTGGTTTTCGCGCTGCTCGGCAGGACGGGACGAGCGGTCGGCGGCCGAGCGCACTACTACTAATAAGCCGTCGCTGATAAGGCGTCCGTTTGTCAAGCGCCCAAGGGTGGAATGGCACTCGGGGCGCGCATGGGGGGGACGTGTCTTCGGGACGGTGGGACCGGCGGTCGAGGAGTGGCCGCCGGTCGTCGCACAGCTCGAGGCGAATGAGAGGCGAACGTGCCGATTGATCTACAACGCATTCTTGAGGCCGCCGCCAAGGCGGCCGTCGAACAGTCGGCGCAGCCCGCTCGGCCCTCCCTCAAACCAAAAAAGCGCCGGCTTTCGACGGGCCGAGCGATGCTCCTGGGCGCTGGCCTCGCGACTGCCGGGCGGCTGGTCGTCAGCCACAAGGGACGAGACGTGCTCGGGCGCGTGCAGGAGCGGATCGCCGACTCCACATGGCTGGGAGACCGAGAGCCAGACGACGCCGCGGACCTCGAGGAATACGAACCCGAGCCCGAGGTCTACGGAGACGAGAATCTCCCGGCCGACGACGAGGAAGTAATCGAGGACTTGCCCGACTCGGACTGGGATCCTGACGCCGATCCGGACGAGGACGACGCCGAGCACGAAGAGGCTAATGCAGACGACGACGGGAGTCAGGAATCAGAACCGAAACGTCCATCCAGACGAAGGACGCGTCAACGCGCACGGTCCAGCGCACGCGAGCCCTGAGCAGCGATCACCATGACGACCCGCAGACGCCCCGGTACCTGGCCCGCCGTGTAGACGCGGTTGGGTTCCCGGTTGGGAATACGCGCAGAACGTCCCTAAGCGCAGCGCCTGCGCCGCCAGCCTTCGACGGTCGACCTCTCACTTCCACCTACGGAGCAGCGGGGATGAGCCTCGGTCTCACGGGTAGGAGATAACTGGAGACCTCGACAGGTTGGAGGAAGCCTTGTCAGGCGGAAACTACTCAGTCGGGGCGCGGCCACGCTCCTTATCAAGTCACGCCGGCGGTCCTCGGTCGGCGACGGGCGACACAGCGAAAGCCGGTCAGACCCCCAGGGGTCGACAGTGGCATAGAGAGTCAGCCCGCCGCCGCCCGAGAACCCAACCTCACCTGCCGGACGCCACCGATGAAGCTAAGCCTTCCACTGAGTGGCATAGCCATAGCCAGGCGGCGTGTGGGCGTCCAACTAGAGCGTGACCACGATCTTGCCGTGAACGTGGCGGTTGGCCTGTAGCGCTGCTGCTTCACGGATCTGCTCGATAGGGAACCTCGCCGCGATTGGCACCGTTACCTCCTGGGCGGCTATTGCAGCAGCGATCCGAGGCACCGCGTCGGGTTGGGCCTGGCCGCCGGAGACTGCACGCGCGCCGCCTGGAGGGTTGGGGCCGGCGGCGATGGCGACGATGCGGTCGGGTGGGAGGCCGAGGCTCAGTGCGGTTTCGATCGTCTCTGTGCCGAACAGGTCAATCGCCGCGGTGATGCCGCCGGGAGCGGATGCGCGTACGCGGTCCTCGAGGCCGGCGCCGTAGGCGACCGGCTCGGCGCCGAGATCCCGCAGGAACGGAAAGGTGCCCTCCGACGCCGTCCCGATCACGCTCGCGCCGGCAAGGCGAGCCAGTTGGACGACGAAAACACCGACGCCGCCGGCCGCGCCGCCGACCAGGACCGTGTCCTGCGGCCCGGGGTTGAGCGCTGCCAGCGCGACCGCCGCGGTGGCGCCGGCGACACCCAGGGTGCTCGCGACCTCATCGCTGAGATCCCCGGGGGTGTGGAACAGCACCTCGGACGCTGCAACGGGGATCTTCATCACCACGAAGTCCGCCGCGGATCGCTCCATCGCGCCGCCGTAGACGCGGTCGCCCACGGCGAATCCATCGGCCCCATCTCCAACCTCGTCCACTGACCCGGCGAAGTCGTAGCCGAACCCAGACGGAAGCGTGATGCTGAAACGCGCCGCGAGTTCCGGCATCGCGGCGAAGGCCGGGTCCATCGGGTTCAAGCCGACCGCCGCGACTCGTATCCGGATCTCACCAGGCCCGGCGTGCGGCTCTGGGACGTCGCGCAGTTCGAGGACTTCGGGGCCGCCGAACTGCTCATAGATCACTGCTCGACTCATGACTGGACCTCCACGGGGCGTGGGAGTTGGTTTGCGTTCGTCATGGCTGGATGTTCTCCAGGTCATCCAGCAGGCTCGGTTCAGTGGGTTCCCAGCCGAGTTCCTGGCGCGTGTAGGTACTGGAGGAAGGCTGGTCGGTGGCGAAAATGGGTCCGAGGGGGCCGTAGGTCTCATGTGGCACCGTCTCGACGGGCAGTCCGAGCCGCCGGCCGATGACCGCGGCGATGTCACGTACCGCGTCGCCCTCGTCGGCCACGGCGTGCCAGGACGTCCCTGCTTCTCCCTTCTCCAGGGCAAGCCGGAAGAGGACTGCGGCATCGAGCGCGTGCACCGCCGGCCAGCGTTGGGTGCCGTCGTCTGGGTAGCCGGACACCCCGGTTCGGCGCGCGATCTCGGTCAACATGCCGGCGAAGCCGCCGTTGCCCTCGTTGTGGACGGTGCGTGGCATGCGTACTGCGCTGCTGCGGACTCCGCGCGAGGCGAGCTCCAGGACTGCGATGACAGAGCGGGCGCGGCCGCCGACCGGTCCGTCGGTCGGCAACGGGTCAGTCTCGGTGGAGACGCGACCTGGCACCGGAGGCGTACCCGAGACGGTGACGAGGGGGCGGTCGCTGGCGACGAGCTCCTCGCCGAGGGTCGCGAGGGCCGCGCTCTCCTCAGCGACCGCTCGGGCGAGAGCATCCGGACTGCTGAAGTCGTGGGCGAAGGCGAGGTGGATCACCCCGTCGGCCCGCGCGGCGGCCGCCCGGAGCGAGTTCAAGTCGGCCAGCTCTCCGCGAACGGGTTCGGCGCCGGCCGTCTTGAGCGTCTGCGCGGAGGTGTCGGAGCGAGCGAGCGCGAGGACCGTGTGGTCGTTGCGCAGGAGCTCGGCGACGACGGGTGAGCCGATCAGGCCTGTGGCACCGGTAATGAAGACTTGCATTGGACTCTCCCGAAATGATGGGACTCTTGTCTCATCACCTTATCAACACGATGAGACAACTGTCCCATCACTACTATTCGTGTCATGGCTCGTTGGGAACCAGGGGCGCGCGAACGACTCGTTGTGGCTGCCGTCGACCTGTTCACCGAACAGGGCTACGACGCGACGACCGTGACCGAGATCGCCGAGCGCGCCGGGGTCACGAAAAGCACCTTCTTCCGGTACTTCCCCGACAAGCGCGAGATCCTGGTGGCCGGACAGCAGACGCTAAGCCGGCTGCTCGCCGAGGGGATCGCCGAGGCGCCCGCCGGCGCCAGCCCGCTCGAAGCAGTTGCCGCCGGGCTCGAGCGAGTGTCGAGTGCGATGGGCCCGATGAACCGCGACCTCGGCCCTCGTATGAAGGCGGCGGTCGCCGCCAGCACCGAGCTCCAAGAACGAGATGCCCTCAAGAGCGTTGGCCTCGCTGCCGCCATCACAACCGCCCTAATCGCCCGCGGCGTCCCCAACCCGACGGCGCAGCTTGCAGGCGAGCTGGGTGTCCTCGCGTTCAAGCGGGGTTACGCCGAATGGTCAGACGGCGACCGCGACAGCGCGAACCCGCTCGCGTACTACACCTCGGCCGCCCTCGACGAACTCCGGGCGGCGACCACCTCACTCGGCTGAGGCGGTCCTCGTCGGGAGTGACCCTTCGCCATCGAGAATGCTCGGATGACCGCACCGCTTCGGTGCGTCGGTCCGGTGGTCGAGAAGCTCGCGGACCCTCCGTTGGTGGAGCCAACCCTAGACGCCGGCCGCTCCTGGTCCGGTCAGAGCTTTAGCTGTGTTCCCCCCGGAAGAAATTGGAGTCAGACTCCGATTCGGGACTTACCAGGCGTGAAACGCTTACGGTGCGGCCGCGGTTTGAGCCTGACTACTCGCGAGCTCCGGGGCCCCCGGGTTGCGCCGCCGTTTGTGTACGCCGCGACCGAGGGTCGCATGTGGTGAGGACGCCTCGCCACAAGGGCGGCCGGCAGGGAGGTGCTCCTGGCGAGCGTGGGGTGTGGGGAGTCGCGTGGCTACGTCCTGATCTCACGCCTTACGCTTCTTACTCGCGACAGGTCACACCACCGCCGCTGGCGTCTAGAGCTTCGAGACGACGTCCTGGGCGACGTCGAGGCTCGCGCCGGTAAGGATCCTGCACTGCTTCACGGCATCGAGCCGCTTGCCCGCCCGAGCGAGCTCGCGGACCTCCGCGGGCACCTCCGCGTCGTTTGGGTTCTCGTACGGCAGATCAAGCTTCTCTGAGATCAGCGCGAGTTGTGTCTCGATCGCCTTGAACCGCTCGCGGAACTGCTGGATATAGGCGGTGACTTGCGCCTCGGAGTACATGCCCGGCATTTGGTCCCCCTGATTGATCGAGCTCGGTGGGCACCGCCGATAGGCCCGGCGGCGCGGGCACCATATCGCCCGGTCGCCCCCGACGAAACGCGCCAGGCGGCGGACGACTCTAGGGTCATGCCCAACGTGCAGCGTCCCGCTCCGGTGGGAGGGATTCCAGCCGTCTCCGCGCACGTCGCGACAGCAGTGCTCTTCGTCCGTCTGAGGAGCCAGTTCGGCGTCGTCCCTTCGAGCAAGCTCGTATCGGGATCCCGAGGGTGAGAGCGGCAGGACCGACGAATACGAGGGCGCTAGCGAGAAAGCACGTCACGACCTGCCCATAGGTGTTTCGTGTGCCCACGGGTATCTCGAGGGACGCTGACGATCTAGTCGCTAAAGCGAGCGGCAGATCGAGCTGGATGGTCTTGGATGAATGTCTCGATGAGCTCGCGTAATCCTGGCTCTAGGCCCAGTCGGTCGCGGACGCTCTCAGCCAGTTTGCGCGCCTCGACCTCTAGATCTAGGGACGGTTCCCAGAAAGCAGCGTCCACGCGAAGCACGCTGGCCAACAGATCTCCCGGGTAGCAATCGCCTTCCACCAGCGGGTCCGATCGCAGTCGGTCGAGCGCGAGCCAAACGAGATGATCTAGAGCGATCTGCTGCCCGATCATTATGCGTAGGTCTTCGACCGTGAAATCTCTCAGTGGCTTGGTCCGCAACTCATGACACCGCTTGATCAGAAACGTTGCGTCCGGCGGTGCAGGATCCCACGCCGGAGGATCAAGAATGTCTAGGACTCGCTTGCTCTCGTCAGCAGGTATCTGACGCTCCACGGCATGACGTCGAAGCTCTCGGTCTCGGGCTCGGTCATTAGCGTTCGGCTTCTCTGACCATCCCCACGATACCTCCTGCTCGCTGTGATGACGGCGCAGGTCACGGCCGGTGCCCTCGAGCACGTCGATCGTGGCCAGCGACAACGCTCTGGCGCCGCCCATGCTGCCTCCAAGCGCCAATGCGTCTTCAGAGAACGCGTAGTAGCCGCCCAGCGTCCCGATACGAGCTAACTCGTCATCTGACAGTGACAGGGCACGCTCTGCCAGATCATCCTCGCCATATGTAAGCAACATCCCAGCTAGTACTTCTCGCTTCACTCCGAGCGCCATGTGCGAAGGCTAGCTCTCGATGCCTCTCAGACGCCGAGCTGTTCGCTGCTCGGGTCGCCAACGCGGGTCGAGCCGATCCCACCGTCACGATTGCGATCGCGCGGGGCCGCTTTCCTAACCGGACGTACCTCGCAAGCGAGCCGCTATTAGCCCTGCTTTGCGCTCCCCGATGCAGACGAGATGCGCGTCGCCGGTTCAAAGCGAGTCTCGGGCTGGTTGGTCGGTTTAGCCGCATCGCCCCGGCTTCCGCACGCTAGGCCGATTCGGATGGCCACGCTAGGCGGGAGCGCTCTCCCGCGTCTTGTCCGTTGCGAGAGCGCGGTTGGTCGCTCCAGGTGCGGCGAATGAGAGAGTTGCGGCAGCCCCACTACGTCTCGCCGGTTGGAAAGGTTGAGCGCCGTGCGAACTGGTCACCCGATTCGGATGATGAAGCACCAGCCCCGCTGCGAAGAATCTGGGCATCGGCGACCGTGTGCAGTTGGTATGCCACGCGAGCAAAACGTGTAGGCAGGTTGTCTCGCCGACCGTCGGCGCGACGTGTGGGTGTGTTTGTTCCTGGCCATGATCGATCTTGGAGCTGGGATAGACGCTGTCCCTGCAGACGATGCCGATTAGGCCATCGACCGAGCCGCTGGCGAGCCCGGGAGATTGCGAATGACATCGGAACCGCAGGATCCTCGTAAGGACGCGACGGCAGCAACGCGCGCCGCGAATGACGCACTCGGCAGCATCGCTGCCGTTCGAGGATCAGCGCGATTTTGAGGAGGCGGGGGGCGCTCTGATCGCGCCCCTGCCAGATCGTGGGGTGATCCGAGCGAGCGACGGGCGGCCGGTGTGGGATCTGTCGGCGTTCTCGTTCATCGAGCAGGGCTCCAAGCCCCCCGCGACAGTCAACCCGAGTCTATGGCGTCAGTCGCAGCTGGTGGTGCAGGGCGGGCTGTATGAGGTGGTGCCGGGCCTGTACCAGGTGCGCACGGCCGACCTCTCGAACATCACGTTCGCCGAGGGGGGAGACGGCGTCGTGGTGTTCGACCCGCGGTCGCGATGTCGAAGGTCGGGCTGGCGTGATTGGCCTTCTTGTTAACCGCCCTGGGTCTTGCCGGGCTGAACGAATAGCTGGATCCGACCGCCTGCCGGTGTTCCCGACGAGCCCGCCCCTCAGAGCAGCTCCGCGATCAATGAGGCGGCGCGCCCGGCCGCGCCAGGCCCGGGCGGTCGATAGTGCCCCGTGTCCGAGCCGAGTGTCTCGAGCGCGAGCTCCGCGAGGGTCTCGGCGCTGCACCGCGCGTAGTCGATACGTCGTCCAGCGGCGTGGGTCTCGAGGCGATGGGCAACGTGGTAGATCTGCTCGAAGTGATTGATGAGTGGGCAGTACAGGAATGGGCGGCGGGTCAGGGTCAGCTCCATCGTTGTGCCGAGCCCGCCCTGGACGATCGCGAGGTCCGCGACCGCGAGATGTTCGTGGAGATCGGGCACGTAACCGCGCACCTCGAGGCCGGGGTGCTGCGGGAGGCGGGCCGGGTCAAGCCGAGGACCGGCCACCGCCACGCAGTGCGCATCAGGGTGCTCGGCATGGATCAAGGGCCACGCCGCGATCGCCTTACCTAGAAGGTGCTCGCCGACCGCGGTGCCGCCCACGGTGCACACAAGCAGCGGACGATCTGGTTCGTATCCCAGCCGTGCGCGGACTGCGCGCACGTCGGCGTAATCGCCGGCATCGAAGGCGTTGATGTAACCGATGGTGGTGAAGTGCTCGGAGATCCAGTCGCGGATGAGCGGGAGGCTCGGGCCGAATCGGTCGGGAACGATGTCGTCCTGGTCGCCGATGTAGAGCGCGCGGTCGCGCACACGTGGGTACCGGGTGACCTGCTCGATCATCTCGGCGTTGTAGTCGCTGGTCAGGCAGTTCTCGCGTGAGTCCTCGCGCGAGTCGATCGGCAGGTAGCCAACGAAGTCGGTCAGGAACACGAACGGCGCCGTTTTCAGCTCGGGGTTCTCGTGCAGCTGATAGTCCACCTCCCAGGCCTCGTCGCCCACCCACAGGTCGTAAGCGCCGTCCCGGACGACGTCGAGGAAGACCATGAAGTTGGCGAGGAAGATCTCGTCCATCTCCCTTAACGCCTGGAACGCATGCAGCTCGTGCTCCGCCGACGCTGCCTCCCAGTGCGCCGACTCGCTGGCCAGCACGCGGCTGAGCGGATGGATCGTCTCACCCGCGTCCTCGAGCACGCGCGTCACCGGATGCTGGGCCAGCCACTCGATCTCGAGTTCGCCGACCAGCTGCCGGAGCTCCCGGGCGATTGAGAGGTCGCGCTGAGCGTGGCCGAGACCGATCGGACTGGAGATGAACAGCGCCCGCGGCGTCGGGCGCGCCATCGCGCGCCGGAGCGTCCGGCGCTTTGGCGCGGGCGCGCTAAGAAAGCGCGAGATCTCGAGGTTCACCCGCACCGCATTGCGGATGTTCACCCCGTGTCCGCCGGCCTCGAACTCGATCATGTCCCAGTCGGGCCTGGCATCCGCGATGGCGCGGCTCGTCGCGATGTCGGCGATCCGGTCGTCGCGGGGGTGGATCAGGAGCACGGGACATTCGATCCGCCGCAGGATTTGATCGAGCGGAACGCTAGGCATCAGCGCGAGATTGACCACGCTGCTGATCAAGATGTCCGGCGTGGTCTGCATCGCCCACGCCACCGCATCGTCAATCGGCTTGGTGCAATGCGGTTCGCTGAATACCTGCTCCATGAAGAAGGTGACCCAGTCCAAGTAGTGCTCGCGCCAGTAGTGAGCGTTCTTCTTCTCCCACCCGTCGTAGGAATCACGGCGCTCCCAAAACGCCGGATCCTCCCCGAACGCCCATTCCGGCGGGACGGTCGCGATCGCCACCAGCCGCGTGACTCGTTCCGGATAGCGCCCCGCCATCCATATCCCGTGGGCGCCGCCCATCGACAGCCCGACGACGCTGGCCGCCGCGACGCCGACGTGGTCCAGCAGAGCAACCCCGTAATCGACCACGCGGTCAAGCTCGAACGCGGCCGGATCCTCCGTGCGCTCGCCGCCGCCGATCCCCGGCGGGTCGTAGGTAATCACCCGGAAGAAGCGCGCAAGATGGGGGACCTGCATCTTCCAGATCAAGCTCGGCGCGATCTGCCAGGTCGGGAGCAGTAGAACCGGCGGCCGGTCGCCGGCGCCGAACACCTCATAGGAGATCTCGAACCCCTTTACCCGAAGGCAGCCTGACTCCGCTGGGGCAATCGCGCGCATGGCTGACACGTCTCCTGACCCATCCTAGGTCGCGCGAGTCCCCTGATGCAAGCGCCCCGCCCCCGGGGTTCGGATTAGGTGCCCCCCGGACGCGAACCTGGCACCCGCGGACGTAGCCTCGCGTCCGCCCGAAGTTCAAAGGAGTCCACATGAGCACACCACTTCTCGAGGACCTGACCCTGCTAGACGCGCAGGCGGTTCTCTGCCCGGACCCGCAATGCGCGAGCCCGGCCCACATCGAGGATCGCTGGACCTGCGGATCGACCGACGGCTCGGTCGAAGTGATCAAGGTCCGCTGTTCGAGCGGCTGCTGGTACACGATCCTGGCCGACGACCTCTCATCCGCAACCGATCGTTAGAACAACGATCAGAAAAGGAGGAGCGCAAATGCCGCTCATCAACGTCAAAGTCATCGAAGACGTGTTCACGTCCGAGCAGAAAGAGCAGATCATCGAGCGCCTCACCGACGCCATGGTCTCGATAGAAGGCGAGAACATGCGAGGCGTCACCTGGGTCGTTGTGGAAGAAGTGAACAGCGGCGAGTGGGGCATCGGCGGCAAGCCACTGACCACCGCCGACGTCCAGGCCCTCGCAGCTGGAGCCCCCGCCTAGCCTGCTCGCACCGACAACGCAGGATGAGGAGCTCCTGCTCTCCGGCCAACCGCCGGCGCATTGCCAGGACGACGGTGCGCCGGCCGGTCGCGATGTCGCCCCGCCGATCGGCCAGGATCGCAGATACGAACATGCCGACGATGACGACGACAATGCCGACGGACAAGGCCAGGTTCAGAATCAACGATCCAGTCATCGCTTCCTCCGTTGCATGCGGTAACGGTGAAACTGAGACTCGCTGCTCGCAACCCGCTTGAAACCATCCCAAGGGTCAAGCGCTCACACCTCCCCATCGGCCATGTCCAGCCCCCGGTCCGTCTCGAGACGCGCGACCCCTCATCGGTCGCGATTACCGCCCACGACGACTGCTTCAGGCGCGTGATGCGGCAGCGGCCGTTGGTCGCGCTGGCAACCGCGCGACCGATCTCGAGAGCCCTGCTCCACGTCCACCACATCAGCTGGGGCGTGTCGCCAACGCCGCCCTGCGCGGACGCCGCGCCCGCGCCGGACGACCGGAGCGCGCGCCTCGCATCGCCCTCCGAATACAGTATGACGACCATGCTCTACATGGTCGTGGCGCTACGTTGCTGGGCCAGCGGGCGTGTACGAACGCGCTGCATCTCCAACCGGCAGAGGGGGGTGAGTTTTCCACCGGCGCCGACAAGCAGCAGCTATCGCCGCCTCCCTCAGGTGTTCCTGATCAAACGCGAGGCAGACCCCGGCATGGTTGTCCGCGTACTGCGCCCACATGCGTGCCCGGGCATAACCGTCGCCAAAGCCGATGAGGGAGCTTCGCTCGTTTCGAGCGGCTCGGGAGAGGCACGCCAGGCGGCACCTGTTCCGCAGCAGATCGCTGTTCCGACGAAAAAGAGGTCGCGCTCTGCTCTCATCGGGGGCCAGGGCTCGTCAGCACGATCTTGGACTTCGAAGGCGCCGCGCTCGCCCCAGCGCCCGCCGGCGGCGCTCGGACGGAGCCCGTCCCACCGCAAGGAGCAGTGGCGCTGAAAGCTGCCCCGCGCGTCGATCGGATCGAGGTCCGAGATCGCGACGAGGAGCTCGCTGTGCTTCACATCGCTCCCGATTGCAAGCGCTCGATCGCCGCGAGTACTTCTTCATATTCGCCGCCGGCGAGCAAATCAATCGGACGCCGGCCGTCCAGGCTGCGCTTGCGTCCATGCAGCCAGATCTCGGCGCCCTCGGCCGTGTAGACGTCGCGCAATAGCTGCGACACGTAGTGGAGCTGCAACAGGCGATCGCGGTTACGGCCGCTCGGCGTGTTAGCGCCAGCGCTCCAGTTGCGCACCTGGCGCTCGGCGACGCCGATGAGCTGCGCCATCTCGGACACGCTCAAGCCGCCGTCGCGAACGTCGTCAACGACGCGCGAGTACAGCAGCTCACTCGCGCCAGCACGCACCTGCTCATCGTCTGCGTTCGCCCGACGTGCTGTACTGCCTCGCGCCACTAGTTCCTCCTTATCACCACTATACTCTTCATGCAAAACTTCCAGATTACTTCCGCTATAATAGCACGGCATGATGTCGACAAATGTGGTGCCCATGGCCGCTGAACTCCTGATTCGCCCGTCGTTCAATGATCACAAGGTGGTCGCTGACCTCGTAGCACCAACGGCTTTGAGCTCGGGACGACCAATCTCGCGACTCGTGCTCGCCGCGCAGGATGTGGCACGGCGCAAGGAACTCGCCGACGTGGCGGCCAAGAGCGGGACGCCGCTCCTGATCGACCCGATGACGATCCTATTCCAGGGCATCTTGGCGGCTGACGATCCCTGGGCGACGCATGTGGCATTCGGACGATCCGCGGGCTACGCGTCCGAGGAGCTCGAGAATCCGTTTGTTTTGGATTCGATCGTTGCCGGGTCCCTTCAGTTCCAGGTCGAACACGGCGCCAGCGCAATCATCGCACCGTACTTTTATGCCGACAGACCGGACTCGCCCGCTTTCGCCGCCAGCCTTGCCGCCATTTCACGCACGGCGAAGCGGATGCGCGCCGACGGAATCGCGCTTCCGCTCGTGGCCGTTCTGTGCGCGCAGCTTCGGGGGTTCGCACATCGCGCCGGCTGGCAAGGAGCACTCGATCGTTTTGCCTCGGCCGCGATCGACGTAGGTCCACAGGCCCTGGGGTTTTATCTGTCCCCCGTCGGACGCGGCGACGACAGCTATGCGAAAGTGCTCGAGCTGATGCTCGCGGGTCGGCATCTGGCGACGTTTGGCGTACCGGTCCTTGCCTGGCGCCAAGGCGTCTACGGGCCGGCGCTCGTCGCCGCTGGCCTCTCCGGCTATGAATGCGGCATGGGAATCGGCGAGCACGCCAACGCTCGCGGCTACATCAATCAGCACAAACCGCGTGACGCCGGCGGTACAGCCTTCGCCGCGCAAGGCATTTACCTGCCCGCGCTGGGACGGAGCGTGATACCGAAGGTAGCCCGGACGCTGCTCAGCGACCGCGTGCTCCGTGGCCGCCTCGTATGTGACTCCCCCCGATGCTGCCCTCGCGGCGCCGAGAGCATGCTCAGCTCACGAGGCCGCGAGCACGCCGTTCGGGCGCGCGCGCGCGAACTGGACGACATTGTCTCGATCCCCGATGCCGGATGGCGTCTACATCAGGTCGCGAAAAAGGCGGCGAGCGCCCACGTGCTCGCGACAAAGGCCAACGAGGCGCTCCGCGCAGCGAACGTCAACGCGACCATCCACACCGAGGGATACGCCGCGCTCGAGCAAGCCGCCGAGTTCCTGTGCACCCAGCGACCAGCCGGAGCTCGCGACCTCGCCTGAAACTCACGTCGTCCTTTGGATACGCCGAGTCGCAACTCCGTGTAGGACCTAGCTTCCATCCTCACGACGGCTCAGAGACTGCAGCCGCGCGTCCTGCGCGATTCGTCTCTCGCGAGAGCGACACCGCGAGCTGTGCAGACGCCTCGGTCCAAAGGCGACGGCCAATCCCCGCGAGTGTGAAGGGTCGGCTGCGAGCCCAGCGATCAAGCGCGCCAGTCGCTGCCGCGCCGCAGAGCGCGCGCCCAGGCGCGGCGATGCAGTGTGACTCGTTCACGCCTTTAGCAGCAGAGCCGCCAGCGATGCCGACGTGACTGCTCTCTCGCGGTTGGAGCACTCCGCTGAGGCAACCACCGGACGCTCGGACTCGCCCGCTGGGCAAGCGCGGCGCCTGGTCTGGCCGTCATGTGTCAGCGTCTGCGGGTTGTGCTGCACGCACAACCCGGCGATTGCCGGTGATTGCCGCTTGCCCGAAGAGCAGAGCTGCTCACCTCGGTCCGGGTCCGAAGAAACGGTCCCCGAGGCGGTGAGCAGCCGCATAGACTGACCCCGCCGGGAACCTGAACTGCGCCGGACTCACGGCACCAGACGGCGCCCGAGCTGAGGTGGAGCTTCCGCTCGTGTCCCGAGCCGGAGCAGACCGAAAGAAGAGGAGATCGCCACTATGAAGTTTGGTGTCTTCGACCACATGGACCGGAGCGGCGCCGACTTGGGTCAGCTGTATCAGAACCGACTTACGCTTACCGAGGCGTACGACCGCGCGGGGTTTTACGCGTATCACGTCGCCGAGCATCACGGCACGCCGCTGGGGCTGTCCCCGTCGCCGAGCGTGTTCCTGTCGGCGGTCGCGCAGCGCACCGGACGCCTCCGATTTGGTCCGATGGTTTACGTCCTGAGCACGTACCATCCGCTGCGGATCTTGGAGGAGATCTGCATGCTGGACCAGCTGAGCGGCGGCCGCCTAGAAGTCGGAATTGGGCGCGGCATCTCCCCGGTCGAGCTCGGGTTCTACGGCATCAAGGACGAAACCGAAGCGAAGCATCGCTACGAGGAGACCCTGTCTCTCCTTCTTGAAGGTGGCAGCGGCGGGCCGATTACTCATGGTGGCGAGTACTTCAGCGTCGAGGGCTTCCCGATGGAACTCGAACTGGTACAGAAGCCGTTCCCGCCGCTGTGGTACGGCGTCGCTCGTCCCGCTACGGCGGATTGGGCTGCGGAGCGTGGCATCAATTGCGTAGGCAATGGCCCGGCCGGTGCTGTCCGCAAGATCACCGACCAGTACCGCGCTGCCTGGCAGCGGCTCGACCGTGATCCTCAAGACCTACCGCTGCTGGGAATGAGCCGCCACATCGTCGTTACCGACTCCGACACCGAAGCCTACGAAGAGGCCAGGGCCGCCTACGCGCAGTGGTTCGCCAATCTCAACCTGCTCTGGGTGCAAAGGGGCATACCGATACCACTTAACTTTCCGTCTGATTTCGATGACGCGGTGAACGCCGGCTTCTGCGTTGTCGGCTCGCCCTCCACCGTCCGGGACCGTCTCCTTCCGCAGGTCGAAGAGGCCGGCATCAACTATCTACTCGGACGGCTCGCATTCGGCAACCTCGCAGTCGATCGGTCGCTGCGGTCAGTGGAACTCCTCGAGGAGGAGGTGATCCCCGCCCTGGCCGGCGTGGGCGCTCTGCCCCACGGTTAGCGCACGGCCCGTGTCAGGACTCGCAGCGCGCCGACACGACGATATCGCGATCGTCTGGCGATTCGTTGTGATCGACGTGTGCCTCATCTCGCGCGAGCGCTCCGGCGACAAGGGAGGCGGGAGCACTCTGAGCAGCCGATGCCCCCCTCGCCACGCGGCTGCGACAAAGATCCGGCGCGCGTGATCGTAATCACGGCAACGACGAGGTGCGAGCATCCAACGCCGGTTCGGCGGACTCCTCCATCCGCGCCGGAACAGTCATGCTTTCCGCCGTGGGCAGACTGCTGCCTTAGGGACACAAGCAGCGATGTAGGCACCGTCAACGGGCACACCCGCGCGCGAGCACGAAGGCAGGTGTCGCCGCGCTGTTCACGAGCGACCTGGTATTCGCCCAGAAGCACGTCTACTACACCCGCCGATCGCCCGTGATGTGCAACCTCCGCGCGCGCAAACGCGATCGTCGCGCCGGTCCAGGCCGGGGTGATCGCATGTGTGGTATTGCGATGGCGCGGGGTTCCGGTTAACCGTCCTGCGTCTCCGCGATCCGCGCGAAGGCGGTGGGCCTCGGATGTCACGAAGAGTTTGGCTGAAACTTGGAAGCGGGTGTTTCACGAGGAGCCGCCGCATCCGTGCTGATTCGCGTGGATATCCAGACCGAGCCTCTGGTGTTCGGTTGGCCAATGATGGGACCGTCGAAGGTGGCGTTCAACTAATGCTGGTTTGGGGGCACGCGGCCGTGTCTCAGAGGCAGACTTGGCTGTACTTGTAGCCGGTGACGAACTGGGACCATTCGTTGTGTGTGAGGTTGCGGCCGGCGACCGTGCACGCGTGGCTCTCGAGGGCGGCTAGGTTGATGGGCCAGAGGGATCCTTGGCCGTTGGCGTTAATGGAAAGGAGAGATTGTCCGTTTGGGGTGAACTGGGCGTTACCCGATGTGCCTTGTTCGGGGTCGAGAGTCGCACCGTCTTGCTGAAGGCTGGAAGTGAACCACAGCTTCAGGCCGCCTTCGGGTCCGCCCGCCGTCGCGAAGCGTTGCCCGGATCGATCGAACGCGATGCTGGCGACCGCTGTGCCGGCTAGCAGGGGATGGCCGATCGGATCGCCGGTCGACGGATTCCAGAGTTGGACGACGCCGACGGCGGTCCCGGTCGCGAGCGTCCCGTTTGGGGCGAACGCGACGCTGGTGGTCCCTTGGTTGGCGCCCTGGACCGGGTGAATTGTGAGGACTCGCCTTCCGTTCGAGGAGTCGAGGATCAGCACCCGGCCATCGTTGAGTGCGACCGCGACCCGGCGCTCGTCGGGGGAGAACGCCACGTCCTCGGTGAGGCTCCCAACTTTGAGGGGTGTGATGACGGGTGCGCCGGTGCGGGTGCGCCAGATCGCGATCCGCCCGCTGCTCGCGAAGGTTATGACGTTGTTGCTGGCGTCGCTGGCCGCGATCAATCGATTGTCAGCCGAGAAGGCGATCGATTGGATCGCTTCGGGAACTTGGCTTGTTGGGCGCAGTGCGTCCAATGACCGCACGAGATGTGGCGCGCCGCTCACCTCCCAGAGTTGCAGCCGGCCGCGGTCGCCCCCGACGGCTAGCTCGGCACCGTCTGGCGACCACGCCAGCGCCGTGATCGTTGCGTCCGGCGCGACCCTCAGTGAGCGCATTCGTTGCAGTGTGTCGACGGAGAAGATCCCGACATCGCCGTGAGTCGTCAGCGCGGCGAACTTGGATCCATCCGGCGAAATGGCCAACGGTGGAGTCGGTGGAGCGGTGGGCGACAGGGTGGGTGGGGGCGCCCCGGTGGTGAACGGGCGTCCGAAGCGGCGCTGGGATCCGAGGTCCCATTCGATCACGGTGCCGTCGAGCGAGCTCGTGTAGAGCGTGCCACCGTCGGCGCTGAACACGCTCTGTGTCGGGCGGCCGGCATGACCGAGGAGGGTCTGCAACGGTTGTGCGGTCTTTGCGTCCCAGACGATGACCTTGTCGTCGTCGGCGGTGCTCACGAGCCACCGCCCGTTCGGTGAGTACCGCACGCTCTGGACGTCTGCAGTGTGCTCGCCAGCCGCGGCGTGGATCGCGCCGGTCGATAGGTCGACGAACAACATCGTTCCGTCGGGCGAGCCGACAGCGGCGCTCGTGCCATCGGGACTGATGGCGGCCGCGGCTCCAATGCAGCAGGAGACCGCGCCCAAGACGCCGAGCTGCCCCGGCAGATCGACGGGGACCGTCCGCTCCGGCGCGAGCGTCCGCGCGTCGAGCGTCTGCACGGCGGTGTCGCCGAGCACGATCAAGCGGGTTCCGTTGTCGACTAGGCGGATCGCAACCAGGCCGCGCGCGCTCACACGGCTGCTGGAGAGCAGCCGCCCGCTCGGTAGCGACCAGCGATCCAAATATCCCGGTCCGGGTTGGCCGGAGCTGCTGGTCACCGCGTATGCGTAGTAGACGGTCTTGCGATCGGGGGACACGAACAGGCTCTCGGCCGAGTTGTCAGCGTCGATCGTTTCGAAGTAGCGGCGGTCAAACGGCAGGCGGGCGACGGTCCGGAAGGTGTGAGCGTTTAGGACGTCGATCGCGGTGTCAGCGCCGTTCGTCAGCAAAAGCAGCGAGCCGTCGGGCGAGTAGACCGGGTCGTCGTCGCCGTTGAAGTTGGGTATCGGGGGGCGCTGCTGGCGCAGGGTCGTGGGGTTATAGACGTACAGGGTGTCATTTGCGTTGTTGTTCGCGAACACGACCAGCGTCCGCCCGTCAGGGCTCATGGCGAGCCCGATGGGCTGCACCCCGATCGGCAGCTCGAAGCTGGCGATCGCCGCTGGACTGCGCAGCAGGGTCGCCAACAGCGTGCTCTCGGTCTGCTGGCTGCGGTCCAGATTGACGGCCTCGCGTGCGAGCAGCATCGCGAGGTCGATCCGCGGCTCGATTACGGCCTCAGCACCGAGCTGTCGCGCGACCGCGACGCGAGCCTCGCTGGTCGCGTGGTGTTTTTGCGCGAGCGCGAGGACCCCGGCGATGAGGGAGACGAACAGCAGCGCAGCGACCCCTGCGAGCACAGCGCGTAGCCTGCGCGCGGCGCGGCCGGACGCGCTCTGGCTTGCGCGTAGGAACTCCCGCTCGACCGGGCTCAGCTCATCCCGATGCTGAGCGGACCAGTCCAGCACGGCGGTGAGTCTCGCGCCTCGGTAGAGGTCGCCCGGGTCCCGACCGCCTGTATCCCACTCCCGCGATATCTCGGTCAGATGCGCGTGCAGTCGCCGACCGACCCGATCCTCCTCGAGCCACGCCCGGTAGCGCGGCCATTCCGTTAACAAAGCCTCGTGCGAGACCTCAACCTCACCCTCGCTGACGGTAAGCAGCCGGGCGTCGGTCAGCGCCGCCAGCACCGGCGTGGCCCCGTCGATTCGCTCGAGCTCCGCGACGGGCAGGCGTCGACGGACAAGGGCGCCGTCCTCGCCGTGGGCGAGCCGTAACAGCAGCCCGCGCGCAACCCGCCGCCCGGGCTCGTCGAGCCGCACATACGCATCCTCCGCGAGCCGAGCGACCGCCCCCCGCACGCCGCCGCTCGCCGCATAGCGCTCGGCCTTCAGCACGCGCCCGTCGCGCATCCGCCACAACTCGAGCAGCATCGTCGACAGCAGCGGCAGCCCACCGGGCTCACCGGCCACATCGCCTACCAGATCCTCGACCAGCACTCGCTCGACCTCCAACCCTGCTCGAGCAGCCGGCAGCTCGATCGCCCGCGCCAGCTCCTGACGTGACATCGGCCCGACGAGCGCGTGGCTCGAGCTGAGCAGCTCCGCAAAGCGGGTGTAGGTCGCGCAGCGGCCGTAGAAATCGGCGCGCAGCGCCACCACGATCAGCAGCCGCCGCTCGGTGTCGCACGCCGCCGCCGCGAGCTGATCCAGGAATGCCACGCGCTCGCCCTCGTGCTCACAGACCGTGAACAGCTCCTCGAGTTGATCCACGGCGACCACCAGCCGATCGCTCGGCGTCACCCCCGCCAGCACCACGTCCAGCTCCTCACCCCCAAGCGCTCGCGACAGCTCCGCGCACGGCCGCTCGCCAGGGCGCAGCAGCACCTGTCGCCAGCCGGCGCTGCCTGGCAGCGCGCCCGCTCCCAACATCGACAGAACCCCCGCACGGAGCAGCGAGGACTTCCCGATCCCCGAGGGACCGACGATCCCGACCAGCATCGACTCCGCGAGCCGGGCAACCAGATCGGACACCATCCGCTCGCGCCCGCAGAAATACTCGGCGTCGGAGCGGTCAAACGAAGCCAGCCCCTTATATGGGCAGACCGCTAGCTCCTCGATCGCGCTCGGCGCAGTCGTGACCGCCCCCGGCTCCAGCTCGAGCGTCGGATCCTGGCGCAGCATCCCACGCTCCAGCTCCTGAAGCCCGCGGCTCGGCTCGAGACCAAGCTCTTCGCGCAGCAGCTCACTCACCTGCCGATAGACCTCAAGCGCCTCCGCCTGGCGGCCGGCCCGATACAGCGCCAACATAAGCTGCGCACGCAACCGCTCCTGCAGCGGGTTGGACGCGACCAACCCCTCGAGCTCCGGGATCAGCTCCGAATCGGCGCCGAGCGTGAGGTCGGCATCGATCCGCTCCATAAACGCCAGCAAGCGCAATTCCTCCAAGCGCCGGATCTCGGGCTGAGCGAACTCGAGCAACGCCAGATCCGCCAGCGGCGGTCCCCGCCACAGGGCCAGACCCTCTCGCAGCCGTGCGCCCGCCGACGCGGCATCGCCGCCAGCGAGCAGCCCGCGGCCCTCGGAGAGCAGGCGCTCAAAGCAGGCGGCGTCGAGCTGCTCGGGCCCGGCCTTCAGCACATAACCACCGGCCTGCGTCAAAAGAAGCTCGCCTGGGTCGCCGTCGTCCAGCAGCCGCCGCAGCCGCGAGACCGCCACTCGTGTCGTGTTCAGCGCCTGGTTGGACAACTCCTCGCCGAGAAGCTGGTCGACCAGTTGCTCGGTTCGGACCAACTCGTTCGCGTGCATCAGCAACAGTGCCAACAGCGCCCGCTGGCGCTCGCCCCCGAGTCGCAACGGCGTCCCGTCTCGCCACGCCTCAAGCGGACCGAGCATCCGGAACTGCAGCAGCCCCCGGGGTTCGTCCCCCATGGCAGGCGATTATCCGCGCGCGCAGGCCGCCGCGCAACCGCGTGACAAGACCCGTAACGCGAACGTCACGCACGCGTCACGGTCCTCCCAGACGCTCCCTGCGACCGGATCGCACCCGGCGATCCACCGAATAGGAGGCAGTCCAATAACTCGCGCCACCGCACTTCGCCGGATCATCGTGATCATCGGCGTCGCGCTCGCAATATGTACGACCGCCGGTCCCGCCTGGGCGAGCCCCGTCGACCCCAACTCGCGTGACTCGGTCGTTCAGCAGCCAGCGCCCAGAATCGCTCGTACGGACGCTCCTAGTGCAGCCAGAAGCAGCTTCGACTGGGGCTACATCGCGATCGGATCAAGCGCAGTCGCGCTGGTCCTGGCCGGAGCGTGCCTCGCCGTAACGACCCACCGACGCCGCGCCCTAGAGGACAAGCGACGGCGTCCGATCACCACTAATCGCAAAACCACAGAAGGCAGGTCGACATGACCAGCACCCACCGCATCGCCACCGGCATCATCGCCACGCTCGTGCTCGCCACCGCGGCGCCGGCGTCGGCCACACCCTGGGACCCCAACTCCAGAGACCCCTTCATCTCAATCCGGCCGGCACCGGAGCCGGCAATGATCGCGCCCGCGCCAATCCATTATGGCAACAGGCCGATGGGTCATCTCCGGATCCACCGACCGTGACTTTGACTGGGGCGTCGCGGCATCGGCCAGAACCTCGACTTCAACTCTCAAATTGCTCGCTCGTTCAGCAGCCACCCCCGAGCGCCTCTGCAGCTCGGGCTACGTCGCCAACGGCTCAGGCGTCGTCGCGCTCGCTCTGATCGGAGTCGGCGCGGCCGCAACCGGCCGTCGCGCGAGTGACAACACATCGCCGCCCGGGATCGGAGTCGCTGCATGGATCCAACACAAACCTGTACCCACAACCACCTTGCGAGGCCGAATGACTAATCAACAACACGGCTTGGGACCTTGCGCTGCTGCCCACGCATCAGCTCTCGCCTCGAGCCGATCCGCCAACGCACCCGCATGCGGCGCGATCACCTCGACCCCGCCACGCGATCGGAGGGCATGATGAGGCTCAAGATCGCACACGCATTGCTGATCGCCCTTATCGGTAGTGGCGCTTACGTCGGCGTGGCCCTTTTGTTCGGCTCGCCCGCGAGTGCGGCAACCAGTCCTTGTTCTGACCCCGTGATGAGCGCGCCGACCGGTCCTGCGACGGTGTCGGCGGCATGGACACCGGACTATGGTCGAGTGCTGGTCATCGGTTCGGGGTCGTACGCCGGTTGTTCGTTGTACCTGCTCAGCTCGGACCAGCTGCACACGTTGACCGGAGCGCCGTACGCGTGTAGCGACAACCCGAACGTCAAGATGAAGCCTTGCGACACGATCCTGTGGCCGGCGCTCCTCACCAACGGCGCTCCGATCGCCGGGCCGGGGGTCAACCCCCGGCTGCTGGGAACGGTGACCCGTACCGACGTGGCTGGGTTGGGGACGGTGCAGCAGGTGACCTACGCCGGTTGGCCGTTGTACCGGTTCTTCCGGGACACAAACCCCGGGGACACGGTAGGCGCCGACCAGAACGATCCAGTGACCACCCCCGCGGGCATCTGGTACCTGCTCAATCCGCGTGGCGGCATCCCCGCACCTGGTCAGGCTGAACTGGAGCTAGAGACCGCTCCCCTCAAGGGCACCGGGCCCGAGGAGACCGTGCTGGCGGCAAGGATGGACGATGACTACACCCCATTCCCGGACGCGACCTTCCCGGTCTACACCTTGAGTAGGCACGGTGGCAGTGACTGGGGCTACTTTGGAAGCTATGGCCGGGGCCGCGAGAGCGCCTGTGAGGGGACCTGCGCCGTTTTCTGGCCGCCGGTTCTCACCTCTGGGTGGCCCGAAGCCGGGCCCGGGGTTGACCAGCGTGCCATCGGCGTCATCGACAAGCCCGACGGCAGCCGCCAGGTGACCTACCACGGGCGGCCGCTGTACCTGTTCAACCAGGACGCCTATGTCGGGGGCGCCAGCCCTGTGGGGACGCAGGGTATTTACGGAGCGGGTGCGGTCACCCCATCAGGCGTCTTCGACACGATCCCGCCGCTGCCCTAGGAGGCACCAGCGAGCCTGAGCACGGAAAGCCCCGGCCGACTCGATCGACCGGGGCTTCCTCACCCTCCATGGCGAGCCGGCGTCGGTCGCCGGCAGCCGGACGCCCCCGGGTCGGCCAATAGCTGGCCGATGGCCCCCGATTGGTCTGCAAACCCGCGCGCGCAGCAGGCGCCGGGCCATCGGGCAAACCGCTGCTCCGGGCTTACCGCCAAACCGTGGAAGCTGGCCGCGTCACAAACTTCATCGACCGGCTTCCGGATTCCCGCGGCAAGCATCCACCCGGTCGAAAACCCAGCCACCTGATCGCAACGACGAATCGCAGAAGGGGCGCCCCTCTCGTCGGCGCTCTCATGCTCGGCAAGCAAAGGAGCCGTCAGCGAGCCGTCGGCTGACTACCCCCTCCCGTCGGGCTGACTACCACCTCAGGACAATCGCGGCCACGCGATCGGCTCCATCGCACGAACTCAGACGTCGCGCTCGCGCCCATCTCGAGGCCCGTGCCGCCCGCGCCGAGCCGTGTCCGGATTCCGTGGCTCTAAGTGACTGGTCGGATCAGTTCGCTTGGCCATGTTGGAAGGTGGACACGCGTGTGGACACGCCTCCGCGAGGCTTAACGACGTCGGCTAGCCGCGCTACCGCTCACACAAAATCCTGCTTATGGCCTGTTTTTCGAGTAGCGGCGCGGATGCCGGAGGAGGTGCCGGAGGAGATGCCGGAGGAG
>Ga0335079_10001022_pt1 | contig 31743 bp, 26 predicted proteins | sample Lox_Sample_33_FD_206719 | JGI IMG/M metagenome (GOLD analysis project Ga0335079, IMG submission 206719) | Soil microbial communities from Loxahatchee National Wildlife Refuge, Florida, United States - Lox_Sample_3.3 | ecosystem: Environmental > Terrestrial > Soil > Wetlands | place: USA...
CCCCGGATCAGCATCACAAGAGCGAGTGCGCAGTACATCACGCCGATGCGCTTGTGATCGACGCTCGTGATCCACTCGCGCCACAGATAGGGCAGGTAGCCTTTGACGACCACCCACAGCAGCGCAGCCACGAGCACCAGGCCCACGAGAGCCGCGGAGTAGAGCGGAATCGGCTGATCGAACGGAATCGCCTGCCATGTGAGCTTGCCGAGCATCTCATTCCTCCTTTATCGAGCGCAGGTCGGGGCCCGCTTGGGTGAGTTGCGGTCCCTCCCCTGGGGGCAACTGCCCGGACGCAATCGCTTCGAACAGGTTCGGGGTGACGGCCCGATAGGTGTAGGGCTGGACTTTCGAGGACTGGCGCAGCAGCAGGCGGTACGTCGGATCATCGAGCGCAGGTCCGTCCGTCTGCGTGGCGATGACCCAATCGGAAAACTCGCGCGATGAGACCACACGCGTGTCGAAGTTCATGTCAGCGAAACCATCGCCGTTGATCTGGGCGGCCAGGCCATGGAATGTCCCGGCGCGATCGGCCTGGAGATTGAGCTCGGTCACCATGCCGTACATGGCGTAAATCTCGCTTCCGAGCTGCGGCACGAAAAATACGTTCATGACCGATGCCGACGTCAGCCGCAGGTGCACGGGCGTTCCGACCGGTGCGACCAGGCGGTTGACGCTGGCAATGTGCTGCTCGGGATAGATGAAGAGCCACTTCCAATCGAGTGCGACCACTTCGACTTCCAGCGGGGCACGGTGTGAGCTCAACGGCTTGGCGGGATCGAGGTCATGCGAGCCGATCCAGGCGATGCCACCCAGAAACACCACGACCAGCGCGGGAATCGACCAGACAAGAAGCTCAAGGCGGCCGGAGTACGCCCACTGCGGTGCGTAGACGGCGCGGCGATTAGTGGCTCGGTACCACCACGCGATCGCCAGCGTGCAGAGAATCGTCGGCACGACGATCGCGAGCATGATGGCGAGCGCATCGAGCAGGACGACCCGCTCGGCCGCACCTACTGGTCCGACCGGGTCCAGTACGCCACGTTCGCAACCGCCAAGGCCGCCGGAGAGGAGGGCCAGGAGGGCGATCAGGCGAGCCGCGGAAGAGATGCCGGGTCGCGTTATCGGCACAGAGCTCCGCATGCGTAAAGCCATTTCCGGTGACCTCCTCGTACGTTGCCCGCAGGCTGAGATCTAAAGACTCACCGCTGCCTTACCGGTACGCGCGATACCGCGCCCAACTCGAGTGAGTGCCCGAGAGCTGCCGGTAAGCGGCGGTCGGTGAGCATCGCGTTGGTTGCAGCGGTGCGGAGCGCTTATCGGACCGATGGAGATTTTTGGCCACGCGCGCCCGAGATGCTCACCGCAAGCGCCCACTGCCTGCGGCGGGAGCGCGTGCATGTTGCATCGGCACGCGGGCCCTGCCCCTGACAGCCAAGGTCCGTCTCGGGTCCACGAGGCGTACTCCTCGGAAGTGGCTCAGGCTGAGCCGCGGTCGGTCGGGCCGAGGCTCGCGGCACGCGATTGACCGGCGGCGGCATCGCATCAATGGGGATCGGTGAGCCAACTGCGAGCGACGTTGGTCAACCGTCCCACTGAACCGAAACAGGGCCGGGATGTAAGCGCCGAGCGGGTCGCGCATCGGCAGGAGGACGCAAGTGGGAGCGGGCACATCTTTTCTGGTCATCGCATTCCTTGCTGCGATGCCGGGCGGCGCGGCCACATTTACGCCACGTCGTCCCGCGGTGACGCGCCTTGCATTGCCCACAAGCCCTCGCTGCCAGCCTGCGCGGCCTGTCACCCGATACCCCCGCTTCCCGCAACAGTCGGGAAGGTTCGCGGCGGCCCATGGCCGCCGCGGTTTTTTTCAAGGCGACCTCGACGGTACCGGTGAGCCGATCGGCGTGCGCAAGCAGGCGGAGTGATCAAGCAACTCATCGACATACGGCGGCTCCACTTGAGCGAGGAGCGATGCAACCAGCCCACTTCAAGCCGCGGACATACGGCGATGGCGCAAGAGTCCTGCGGTACCTCAGGGGGTGCGCCGGCCTAGCGCTGATGGTGCTCGTTGCGGTCACGATGAGCGGCTGCGCGCTGCGTGGCGCACCCTCCTTCGTGCTCTTCGGGGCATTCTTTCCCGCCTGGATGTTGTTTGCCGGCATCGGCATTCTGGCGGCCCTCGGCGCGCGGATGGCCCTGCTCGCCACGGGACTCAGCGGGATTCTCCCGTTACAACTGCTCGTCTGCCTGTCAGGCGGACTTACGGTGGCAATCCTCAGCTGGCTGCTTTGGTTCGAAATATGAAGGGGGCCGGCGAGCATCACTCCACCTCGCGGGGCCGGATCATCTCACTGGCGATCATCGCGGTTGCCGTCGCGGCCGGTGTCTACGCCGCGCACCGCATCGCGAGCCATCCTTCAACCGACGATGCGACGATCGACGCGGACGTCGTACACCTGGCCGCCGCGGTGGGCGGCCGCATCATCCGGATTGCGGTCACTGAGAACGGCACAGTCGCGAAAGGTGATCTTCTCTTTCAGATCGATCCGCTGCCGTATCGTCTTGCGCTCGCGCAGGCCGAGGCCGATCTGGCACTCGCCGAGGCGACGCTCGATACGCGCCGGCGGGTGCTGTCGACCGAGAGGTCGAATGCGGCCGTCGCCCGTGAACAGGCCCGACGCGCTCGGACGAACGGCGCGCTCGCCGCGCGCACGGTCGAGCGGCTTGGTCCGCTGGCAGAGCAGGGCTTCGTGCCGACACAGCAATTCGACCAGGCACAGGTCGCACAACATGATGCCGTGACTTCGGTGCGGCAAGCTCAGGAGCAGGAAGCCGCGGCACTGCGGGCCATCGGTACCGAGGCGGATGCAACGGCCGTCGTACGGGCCCGCGAAGCGGCGGTCGCGCTCGCGCGGCGCGCGCTCGAGGATACGACCGTGCGCGCGCCGCACGCCGGGCGCGTGGTCGGCTTGTCGGTCGTGTCAGGTGAGATGGTGATCCCCTCGCAGGCGCTGTTCACGCTCATCGATACCGAAGCCTGGTATGCGGTCGGGAACTTCCGCGAGACTGACCTCAAAGCCATAGCCATCGGCGATTGCGTGAGCGCGTACTCCATGATCGATCGCCGCCGGGCGATCAAGGGCGTCGTCGAGGGGATCGGGTGGGGAGTACTCGATGAGGAGCGCATCAATCTGCCGCGCTCCGTTCCCTATGTCGAGCGATCGCTGAACTGGGTACGGGTCGCACAGCGCTTTCCCGTGCGAGTCCGGCTCGCCAATCCGCCTCCGCTGCTCATGAGGCTCGGCGCAAGTGCGGTGGTCGAGGTCAAGCAGGGCGCGGCCTGCAGATGATCACCGCTGCCGAATCGGCTGAGCCGCGCCGCGCCTTCGGCGCCGAGCTGTTGCGTCTGCTGGCGCCGCGCCCCGGACGCCTGGCGTTCGCCGTGAAGCTCGCGCTCATTTGCGCACTGACGACGCTCATCGCTGAGATCTATCAAACACCCGATGCGGCGCTCACCGCCTATGTCGTCTTCTTCCTCAACAAGCCCGACCGGGACGAGAGCCTGGTCCTGAATGTGGTGTTTACGCTCCTCATCACGCTGATCATCGGACTCATCATCCTGCTGGCCATGCTCGTGATGGATGTACCGCTCTGGCGAGTGGCCGCCATGAGTGCGTTCTCGATCGGCTTCCTGTTCGTTGCCTTCGCCAGCAAGCTACGCCCGCTCGGGGGAGTCATCACGCTGATCGTGGGGTACGGGCTCGATGTGCTCGGAACCTATCACTCCGGGGAATTTGCCACCCGGGCCATGCTCTATGCGTGGCTCTTTGTTGGAATGCCAGCGGGTGTGTCCCTGGTCGTGAACCTGCTGCTCGGCCCGCCGCCGCGCCGGCTCGCCGAGCGCGCGCTCGCCGAACGCCTGCGAGTCGCAGCCGCCGTGCTGCGGGAGCCCGATGAGCGCACCCAACACAGCTTCACTGAGTGTCTGCGCACGGGGATGGGTGAGATTCAAGGCTGGCTGAAGCTCGCGGCGGCGGAGAAAACATCCCCGCCGCAGGACATCGCGGCGCTCCGGCAAGCCGTGCAATCCACGACGGCGCTCCTCGCATGGGTGGATGTCGTGAGTCACGAGCGTGCGCGACTCCTTCCCAGCCCGCTACTCAAGCGGCTCGCTCAAACGCTGGAAGACATGGCGCAAATCCTGCTCAAAGGCGGATATCCGATCGAGATCGCGCTCGGTGAGGGCCACGCGGCGCCGGCCCACCTCCCACCCCGGTCCGCCGAGCTCTGGGCCGGCATGCGGGAGCTGTTGGCACAGTTCGCCGAGCCGCCCCGGTCCGATGCGCTGCCCGCGCGGCCGGCAACGGTGGCACCGAAGCAGACACCCGCACAGGCACCGCCACAGCCGGCAGCGCAGCCGGCGAGGCCACCGGCAGCGCCACCCTCGGGGTTCTTTCTGCCCGACGCTTTCAGCAATCCCGAGTACCTGCGCTATGCGGTCAAGACCACCGGCGCTGCGATGTTCTGCTACGTGCTGTATTCGCTCCTTGACTGGCCGGGGATCCACACTTCCTTCATCACCTGTTATATCGTCTCGCTTGGCACGGCCGCGGAGACCATCGAGAAGCTCACCCTGCGGATCGTCGGTTGTCTCATTGGCGCCGCGGCCGGCCTTGCCGCGATCGTCTACGTCCTCCCGTCGCTCACCTCGATCCAGGCGCTGCTCGGCGTCGTCTTCCTCGGCGCACTGGCCTCCGCCTGGGTGGCAGCGGGAAGTCCGCGCATTGCCTATGCCGGCTTTCAGATCGCCTTCGCCTTCTTTCTGTGTGTCATCCAGGGTCCCTCGCCCGCCTTCGACTTGAGCATCGCCCGCGACCGCATCATCGGCATCCTGCTCGGGAACGTCGTGGCCTATCTGCTCTTCACCCGGCTATGGCCGGTGAGCGTGGCCCGGCGCATCGATCCGGCCATTGCGACGATGCTGCGCCGCCTGAGCGCGCTCGCGGCCGCGGCGACGGCCGCGACGCGGCGCTCGCTCGCTGGAGAGGTGCAAGGAGCACTCGGGACGCTCGAGCAGGATCTGCAACTCGCCCGGTATGAGCCGCCCGCTATGCGGCCTGCCGAAGGATGGCTTCGCGTGCGGCGGCGAGTGGCGCGCGAGATCGGCGCGCTGCAAGGGCCGTGGCTGCTGCAGGCAGGACGCGAGCCCAGCTTTGACGCGGACATTTCCCATCGACTGGCGGTGTTGGCCGATCGTCTAAGCGCCAGCGGTCGGCCTCCCGGTCCTGCACTCGAAGGCAACACCGCGGCCGCCGAGTACGCTGACGGCCAGCAGCCGAAGACGGCTGCAGCCGCGCGCTGCGTAGCGGCGGATCGACACGCATCGCCCGACGCACGCCCGCTCACCGAGCTGATCCGCACGCCTCTCGAGAGCCTGGAGGAGCTCGTGGCCTTGAGCCCGCCCCCTGGGCGAGACAGGGTGCACACCAGGGCGGCCAGCCATGTCGCGATCTAACCGGTGCGCCCTCCTTGCAATGCTTTCGGTTGCGCTCGCAGCCTGCGCGACTTCCGCGCTCGACCTGGCTCCCGTTCGCCCCGACCGGCCCTGGGTCCCGGCCACGACGGAGGGCGGTGAAATCGTTCCCGGCAAGGCACCGTCCGCGACCGCCGCAGGAGCTGATTACACGCTGCCCGCCAATGCCGCGCTGGGAAAAGTTCCGGCGCCTCCCGGGATCGACCCCGACCACGCCCATTCACTGGCCGAGCTCATCGACCTCGCGCAGTCCAACAATTTGCTGACCCGCACTGCCTGGAACACAGCCCGCGAGGCGGCCCTCGCCGCCGGCATTGCCCGCAGTGCCTACCTTCCGAATCTGACGGCGAGCGTCGTCGGCGGCCACCAGAGCCTTCATAACAACAGCTCGGCTCCGGCTGTGAACGTGAACGACACGGATGGCGTGGTTTCGGCGCTCGCGCTCCAATGGCTGCTGTTCGACTTCGGCGAGCGTACCGCGGTCCTCCATGCCGCGCAGCAGGCCTCTGTCATCTCGAACATCGGGTTCAACGCCGCGCACCAGCAGGTGATCTACGCCGTGAGCCTCGCCTACTACACGGAAAGAGCTGCACGGGCACGGGTCGAGACGGCCGCACGCTCGCTCGAGAATGCGCAGAGGGTCCAGGTCGCCGCCGAGGAGCGCTACGCGCACGGTGTCGGGACGGTGGTCGAGGTCGCGCAGGCGCGCCAGGCGACCGCGCAAGCGCAATTGCTCAAGGTGCAGGCCGACGGGGTGGCACAAGATGCCTACCTCGCGCTGATCTCAGCGATGGGCATCTCGCCTTTGACCCGCCTCAGGATTGCGGATCTTCCCGAGCACAAGCTGCCGAACCCCGACTCCGATTCGATCGAGCACATCGTCGCGGACGCCCTCGGCCGCCGGCCGGATGTGCTCGCCGCTTACGCCGCACAACAGGCGAGTCAGGAGAACGTGCGGGCAGCGCGAGCCGAGTTCCTGCCGAAGCTGTTTCTCTCCGCCACGGGGACCTACAACACTGGACACCTCAACCTCTCGGCCATTCCGCCAATCGGTCAGCAGTTCCCGGGGACTTTCAATGTCACCGGCAACCAGTTCGGCAGCACGATCTTTCTCGGCATCACGGTCCCGGTGTATGACGGAGGGCTGCGCGCGGCGGTGCTGGAACAGGCGCGCGCAAAAGCGGACAACGCCAGCCTCGCCCTCACTCACACACGGGAAGAAGCGGTCCGCCAGGTTGTCGTCGCCGAGAACGGACTGCGAACGAGCCTCTCCGCCTACAGCGCGTCCACATCGCTCAGGCTTGCGGCCGAAACGACATTTGAAGCGGCGCTCGCGGCGTATCGCCACGGCGTCGGATCGATTACCGACGCCACCGTCGCTGACAGCGAGCTTCTGCAGGCCAAGAACGCCTCAACCGACGCCTATAGTGCCGCACTCTCCGCGGCGGCAACGCTGGCGCTGGCGGTCGGTGCGCTGGGCTCGGCACCACCATGATCCCCTGATGACGAATCCCTGACGCAGCCATTACCGGACCATCACTACTTCGCGAGCGGAGCGGGCTTACCGTGTGCTCGTGGTGAAGGGGATGCCGGATGGCGTGAAGCCACACCGCCTCCGGTGACGGAACCTTCGAGTGGTGGTGCTTAATCACGCGGGGATCGCCTCATGGAAAAAATTTCCTCGGCAATGACGCAGCTGAGCCAACCCAGGCTCTCCGCCGTCCTGCCCCGGGAGCGGCTCTTCGAGCAGCTCGATGAGCTCAGGAGCCACTCCATGCTCTGGATAGGCGGGTCTCCGGGAGCCGGCAAAACCACCCTCATCGCGAGCTATCTCGAGGAGCGTCGGCTTCCCGCAGTCTGGTTTGCTGTCCAGCCCGCGCACGCGGAGCCAGAGACACTGCTCGCCAGCTTGCAGCTGGCAGGCACCGACTCCGAGGCGCCGATCACGGAGGTCATTGCAAAGCGCGGACCCGGCTTGCGCTCCGACCCGGCGGGCTCAGGCAGCCGCCTACTTCGCGATCTGTACCACCGTCTGCCCCGACCTGCAGTCCTTGTTTTCGAGGATTGTCACCGCGTCGCCTCCGACGCCTGGCTCCACAAGCTCCTCGTGGACTCTGCGGGAGATATTCCTCGCGGCCTCCACATCGTCCTGATTGGCAGAGGGGAACCGCCCGGAGTCTATACACGGCTGATTGCCAGTCGCACCGTCGGGGTGCTCGATCCCCGAGATCTGTGCCTCACGCGGGGCGAAACGCGTGCTCTGGCGAGTGAAATCGTGACGCAGGAACCGGAGCTCGAGGCGCTACACAGCGCGTGCGGGGGATGGGCAGCCGGCGTTGCCGTCACATTGGAACGGATGCGGCGAAGCGGGACACACCGACAGAACGCCGTGAACGAAATGCGCAAGACGGCATTCGACTACTTTGCAGGGGAGGTGTTCGACCGGGCGACACGTGAGGAACGCCGGGTGCTCGTGTCCACCGCGCTCGTGCCTCGAGTTTCCGCCTCGCTTGCCGAGGAGCTGGGCGAGAGCTCCCGCGCGCAGCCATTACTGCAGCGGCTCGCGAGCCATCAGCTCTTCACCCACCGGACTACGGCATCGCCACCGACTTACGAATACACCTCCCTGTTCAGGGAATTTCTCCTGACCCGCCTCGAAGAGACGCTCGAGCCGCCGGAGCTTACCGCCACCGTGAGCCGCGCCAGTGTCATTCTTGAGCAAAGCGGCGAGCTGGATGCGAGTGCGGAGCTGCAGCTGCGGATGCAGAACTGGGACGCCTTGTTGCGTCTGATCTGCCGGCACGGGATGCGCTTGCTCGCGCAGGGAGAAGTCAACACCTTGCGGCGCTGGATCGCCGCGTTTCCCACGAGTATAGCTGCGGACTCCCCCTGGCTCGCGTATTGGTCCGGCGCGGCGGCGATTTCGGACAACCCCGTGGCCGCACGTGCCCAGTTCGAGAACGCCTGGAAGCGTTTCGAGGAGACGGCCGACGCGGTCGGACAAATGCTGGCCGCGGCCGCGGCGCTGGAGACCTTCCAATTCGAATGGTCGAGCTTTGAGGCGGCGCGCCTCTGGATCGATCGTCTCGAGACCCGTCTCGCCTCGGGACCCATCTATCCCTCGCTCGAGATTGAACTGCGTGTCACGGCGAATCTTCTCTTCGCGCTGACTCAGGTCCGCCCGAACGCGCGGCTCTCAGCAAACTGTATCGCGCGGCTGCGGGCGCTGCTTGACTCCGAGCTCGATGTCAATCACCGCTTGTTCGCCGCGCGATCGATGCTGCTCGCCTTCTGCTCGAGCACCCACGTTGAGTCCGCCAACCATGTTTCAGCACGAATGCGCTCGATGCTCCAAGAGCCCCGCTGTTCGAGCGAGGTCCGCGCGTCCGCCCTCAGCGCCATCGCCTATAGTCTGTGGTTCGAAGGCGCGTTCGCAGAGGCCGACTCCGCGTTGCAAGAGGCGATAAGCGCGGGCGAGACGCACGCTTCGACCTCGCGGGACCCGCTGCACCATCTGACCTCCCAGCTGATAGCATTCTCGCGTCGCGATGTGGCGGCGATCGCGGACTGCGCCCGCGCCCTGCGGCCTGCGAGGGATCCGACGTGTCATCTGGGCATGAGCCTGCTGGCGCGCATCAAGGCCGAGCAGGCGACGCTTCGAGGAGATCCGGCGGCCGCCGCCACGCATCTCGTCGCCGCCGTTTCGCAGGCCGATGAGGCGTGCGCCCAGCCGCTACGATGGCTGTCGCGCCTCACCTTGATTGGTTGCCTCGCAGCCCAGGGCGATTGCGCTCACGCCACACGCGTCTTGCAGCAGGCGAGGGGGCTGGCCGACGAGGAAGTCTCGGAGGGGTGGCTGCACGATCACGAGCTGCTCGCCGCGTGCGTCGCGTTGCGAGCTGGCGATCGCAGCGAGTGTCACCGGCTGCTAAACCGAGCACTCAGCACTCCGGCCTGTGCGCCGGTGGCTTCCCAGATTTTCGGTCTGTTACCGACTCTGGCGGCCGAGCTGTGCACGGAGGCGCTGCGCTGCGGGATCGCGGCGGATTCCGTCCGCGCATTAATCCAGCGTTACCGCCTGCCCCCACCCGCCAATGCGGGTGACGACTGGCCGTGGTCCTTCAAGGTCTTTGTGCTCGGCCGTTTCCGCGTTCTCAAGGGCGACAGCCCGATCCGGTTTTCGCGCCGTGCGCAGCGCAAGCCGCTCGAGCTGCTTCAGGCGCTGATCGCGTTTGGAGGCACTGAGGTCGGCGCTACCGTGTTGACCGATGCATTATGGCCGGATTCCGAGGGAGACGCTGGCTATCACGCGCTCGAGAGCGCCCTGCACCGCCTTCGCCACCTGCTCGGTGTACCGAGCGCGCTGACGATGGCCGGCGGCAAGCTCAGCCTGAATCGGCAACAGTTTTGGGTGGATATGTGGGCGGTCGAGCGTGAATTGCGGACCGTCGGGGCGCGTGGTGCAGCGGGCGCGGAGCGCCTGACACGGATGCGCGAACTCTATACGGGTCATTTCCTGGAACACGAACCCGAGAAGTCGTGGGCCGTGATGAGACGACAGCTGCTGCGGGAAAAATTCGTGCGCTGCGTTCGCGAGGTCGCGCGCGCGTACGAAAGTCAGCGTCTGTGGCAGGAAGCCGCGAGTGTGTATCAGACGGGCCTCGAGCTCGACAGCCTGGCGGAGGACCTGCACCGCGGCCTGATCGTCTGTCATCGCGAGCTCGGCGATCACGCGGAGGCATTGCGAGCGTACCGCCACTGCCGGGAGCTCTTGATGAGGGTGCTGGGGGTTCAGCCGAACGGCAAGACCCTCGCCATCTACCAGAGCGTCACGCAGAACGCCGTTGGACAGACCGGCTGAGCTGGCGTGGGGTCGCAGCTCCCGAGGGAGCCGGCGCCTGCACCATTACTGGCAGCTCACCAAGCCCCGAATCGTCGCGGCGATCGCGTTCACAGCGCTGGTGGGAATGCTGCTTGCAGCACCTCAGTTGCCGCGGCTCGATCTTGTCTTCTTCGGAGGTCTCGGTATCTGGCTGGCGGCCGCCTCGGCCGCTGCGCTGAACCATGTGCTCGACCGAAGGCTCGACGCAGCCATGACACGCACGCGCGGGCGACCGCTCCCGAGAGGTCATCTGAGCGAAGCGGCTGCCGTCGCATTCGCAGCGGCCCTCGCAATTGCTTCCATGCTCATCCTGGTTTCTCGGGTCAACCGTCTTACGGCCGCACTCACCCTCGCGTCGCTGATCGGCTATTCGGTGATCTACACCGTATGGCTCAAGCACGCCACGCCGCAGAACATCGTCATCGGCGGCGCAGCCGGCGCGGCACCTCCAGTGCTCGGCTGGGTGGCGGTCACGAACAGCGTGGATGCTCATGCACTGCTGCTGTTTCTGATTGTCTTCACCTGGACGCCGCCGCACTTCTGGGCGCTCGCCATCGCCCGGCGCGACGAGTACGCCAGAGTGAGCATCCCGATGCTCCCCGTGACCCACGGGGTGCCGCTCACCTGTCAGTACATCGTGCTCTACACGCTGCTGCTCTCGGTGGTGACGACATTGCCGTATCTCACGGGTCTGACCGGTGGAGTCTATCTGGCGGGAGAGATGCTGCTCAATGCCGGATTCCTGTACCGAGCTCTCAGCTTGAAGCGCGGCTGCAATGCGCAGCGCGCAATGCGTACCTTCAGATATTCGATCCACTATCTCCTGCTGCTGTTCACATTGCTGTTGGTGGATCACTACTTTCACGTGCCTTAGCGCAGGAGCTCGAGGCGAGCCGGTACGTTCCGCCTGACAACTTTCGAACCAAGGCATTACTTTCCCGTCACGACTTCTAGCTCGAACGGCCCTTAGGCTCTGGGTTATCGGTGAATTGGGTAACGGCGGCAGAGAGACATGGAAGCCAGACGAGCTCGAGCGAGCCTTCTCCTTGCAGCGCTTCGACCAAAGCTGCGAGGCGACCGCAGGGCTCGCGGTTATGGGCTCGAGGAGCCATCATGCGCAGAATTGCGCGGCTGCAACGGGCTATTGGCATGGGAGGAAGCCCCTCCCTTGGGCTCTCATCTCGTCACGCTCCGCAGTGGCTTTCTGCATCACGGAATCTATGTCGGCAGCGGCAACGTCGTGCACTACGCCGGGCTCGTGGGTGGCCTGCACAGAGGGCCGGTGGAAGAGGTCTCGCTTGCTCGATTCACCCGCGGCCGCCCTGTTTGGATCAGATCCCACGCGGCGACTCGCTTCGATGCGCAAGAGGTAATCCGTCGGGCGCGCTCCCGCGTGGGCGAAGACTGTTACCGCCTCCTGACCAACAACTGTGAGCATTTTTGTGAATGGTGTCTGCATGGCGAGCATCGAAGCTATCAGGTGGAAGCGTGGCGGGCGCGACCCGGACGCGCGCTGCATGCGACGATGCGATTTATTGCGCAGTCGCACGTTTTAATGGATACGGCCTTGGAAACGCGCGCAGCACCGACCGCCCGTGATCCGATCGGCTGTTGAATTCGCCTCGGAGCTCAAAGCCAAGAAGACCGTTGCAGATCTGAGCGCAATGCTGAGCGGTGAGAAAGTGGCCGACGTCATCAAGGTGGACTCGAAGTCGAAGGTTGCGCTTGGGCGAAACGGAACTGGACGATTTAAGCCCTGCAAGCAAGCACGTTACCGAATGACCACCAACATTTGACCGCCGGCTCACGACTTCGGCACGCGAGCGGCCCCAGCATGTACGCGAGTACGAAACCGGGCCCGTATGCTCAGAAGTCAGAAGTACCTGCTTGCAGATGGCGGCCAGCATTTATGTCTGCGCGAACGGCTGCGTTGCTCGTTGCATCTCACCGCTGCGAGGCTTATGCGCTTTGCCTGTGTGGCGCTGCTGGCATCGGCGGCCTACGCTCCGCAATTCGCCGGCGCGCAGAGCTTCTGCGCAAGCTGCCAGGTCCAGCTTGGGATAGGGAGTACGTATCACTTCTGGGGTCAGACCGGCGGCGTGGTGATCCCAATCACCGTTACCTGGCGTGACAGTCGCTACGAGCTCGGCGTCTTTCGCTTCGCGACCCCACAGCACCTCACCGAAGGAGGTCGACAGGCGTCGCTGCCGTTGATGGCGGACGCTGAGTCGAGTACGGCCGCCTCGCAGCGCTCAAGGCTGATCGATCACGGGCCCGTGCGACGCTTGATGGCAGATCCTTACTGGGGCCTGTCGGCCTCGCGGCGCTGGCGGCTGTTCGAGCACGGGCCGGTGGAGGGCTTCTTCGGGTTCGGATTGGCGCTCAGGACGGAATCAGATGTTCTCAGTGCCAGCCGGTGGGACTTTGCTTCGCAGCTCGTGCTGCGTGTGCACCTGGCGGGCGGTCGCCTAGCCGAACTCGCGATACGCCATTGGTCGAACGGCGGCTGCAAGCTCCCGAACCACGGCCAGGACTTTCTCACGCTCACCGTCCTACTCAATTAGCGCACTTGGCCTTGCGGCTTTGACGGCACACGCCAATGCACGTTCGCGCCACGCCGAGGGTGCCACGAGACCGTCGGGGTCATTATCCGACCGCCGTGAGGGGGAATCCGCCGGCGATTCCGATTCGATACACCATGAAGAATCCGAGGACCAGAGTAAAGCCGCCAACGGCGGCGTTCAGGCCGTTGTGCAGCCAGGTCAACATTCGTGCGGATGGCCTCAGGGGAACAGCGATCATCGCGGACAACACCGCCACCCCGAGGATCGAGCCCACCCCGAACACTGCGATGTACAAGAGCCCGGCCGCGACCGTCGGAGCAGCTGCCAGGCTGAGGAGCGCCATCGCCGCAGACCCGCCATCCCATGGACCATTCCGATCAGGAGCGCCCGCAGCGGCAGGCGCGGAGGGTGGCGGTGCTCATGCGCCGACAGCCGGTGATCGACTTCGCCGAGGTGCGTGTGAGCGTGCATGTGTGTCACGCCTGAATTGTGGCGGTGAACGTGAACCTGGATGCGCTGGCGGATCAGCCGCCACGGCACATCGAATCCCAGCACCACGCAGCATCACACCGACGCAGAACTCGAGCGCCTGGGCCATCCGCTCCGGGACGGCTCTGCCGAGGGACAGCACCACAGTGCCGACCACGAGCAGCACCAAGGTGTGGCCGACGCCCAGGGCAACACCCTGACGCATTGTCTGCGCCACCGTGCTCTGACGCGTCGCCAGCGCGTCGGTTTCGCTTACGGAGGAGCGGGTGTTGTCGTTACCCAAATGCCACGCTTCCATCACGACTTCGGGCGAAGGGCCCGGTAAGGTACGCGCCATGAATCGGAGGATGCAGCATGCCCGTCCACCACACCCCGCCGAGCGGCCGCTCGCGCTCGGCGAGAACCCAACATTGGCCGCCCAGCTGCTCAGTTCGAGACGTGTCCACATCCATGATCGACCCCACGTGGGTGGCAACCGCGCCATTCGCTACGCTGGGTTTTGCAAAGGTCTCCACCGGGGCCCAGTGGAAGAGGTATCTCTCGAACGCTTCGCTCATGGCCACAGATTCCGCGTTCACGCCGAGTCGCCGCGCTTCGATAGGGAGCAAGTCCAGCAGCAACGCGCACGGCGGTATCTCGGGGCCGCCGGTGACGCTGGCGCGCCGCGCCCCCACGCGGCTCGACAAGCGAGACGATGCGCCAAGGCGCGCCCGATCACTCGCAGATGACACAGCGCTCGAACCGGGGCGCGTAGTATCAGGCGGCGAGGCCGGCGTCACCGGTTACTGGCTGTTCGGGACGTCATGAAGCGCTCAGTGTTGCCGCCGATTCTCGGCCGCTTCGAGAGGGTGCGGAACGTCCTCCCCAGGCTCGGCGCCAGGGACCGGACCCACGCCGCCATGGTCGGCTTCAGGCGCGGCATCATAAAGCGATAGTTCGCCTCCGAAAGAGTACGGGGAATCTGCCAATCGAGGGCCTCCGGCCGGGGTCGAGAGCCCATAACCTTTAGCGCGACCTGCGACGGTCTTAAGTCCGTAATTCAATCCGTGAGTCAGCGGCGAGTCCCGCGAGACTACCGTGGGCCATCGCTGATATCAGCGCTGGTTGACGTCGACTCGAAGTCAACCGATGCCAATCACGAGATTTTGTCCGTCATTCAACCCACTTTAAGGAGTAAAAATTCATGCGCAAGTTATTTTTAGGTCTGTTTGCTGCCGCTTTCGCGTCGACTTTCGCGGTGGCGGCCGACAGTCCCTCAGCCACGCCTCCCCCCGTCGCGCAGGGAGACATTCCGTCGGGGTATGTGTGGTTCAGCGGTGGAGCGTTCGCGCTCGGCATCGGCTACACCTGGGGGCATGGAACGCTCTACTACAGCAAGGACCAAAAACAGTACAAGTTCAAGCTCTCTGGCGTTTCAGTTGCTGATGTCGGCGGGGCGGGAATCAACGCCGAGGGCGAGGTGTACTATCTGGCCAGTCCCGCGGATCTGTCGGGTAGTTTCTCGGCGGTCACAGCCGGCCTGACGGTCGTGGAGGGCGGCTCAATCGCCTATTTGAAGAACGATAAGGGCGTGGTCATCGTGCTTCACTCGCAAACCGGCGGGCTGCGCTTTAATCTCTCCGCCAACGGCGTACACCTCACGCTGCAAAGCTAGCACCTGAGGAGAGGAGCGGCGGATGCGGGTCGTTCGCAAGTAGACGCATCCAGCGCGCGTCCGCCGCTCCGTCACTTTTATTCCCCGCGCTTCACTCACTCCCATTCGGCATCGAGCACCGCGTGTCCCGCGACCGTAATCGCCTCAAGATGGCCTCGCCACTGGCCAAGATCGATCGTCTTATTTCTCGACCAAGACATTGTGAATTGCATCGAAGCTCTGCCGCAGCTCGCGATCAAAAAATTTGCTGCCATTGATCATCAGTAGAATCTTGCAGCGCATAAACACGATTCGTTCGGCAGCCTTGTGAATTTTCGATTCCGCATCCGCAATCCGGAGTCAACGCGGCTCGCCTGCTGAGCACTCAGGGCGACGCTCGCGACCATCGCGATGTGCTCGGCGATCGCATCGCGCAGCACCTCGATCCACCGTTCGCGATTGCTCGAGACCACCCACGCTTTGAACTGGCGGCGCGCCACATTGAATGATCCGAGCGGGCTTGCGATTCCCGCGATGAGGGCGCATGGGCCCCTGGTGCGCGTGAGAAATGAAAGGTTCGAGCAGGACTGAAGACCGACCAAAATAATGCGGCAAACCTCGTCGAACGTGCGGGTAGATTCCGCCAGCTCTCGCAAAAGCGATTGCGGACGTTGCGGTGCGACGCATTTAGCCCGTCGTACTCACCGATAACTCGCAATTGGAACGGCAGCACTCAAATCGTGCGTGCGGGACTTATTGGTCGGACCTTCGCCATAAATTGATTTGAAAGCGCGATTGCCCGGATCTGCGAACTAGCGGTGAGCCTGCCCGCGGGACGATCAGCATGGAAGAGCCGATATATGGATGCGGAGGCGGTGATCAATGAAGCCCGGAAACCTGTGCCACAAGGAGATATGCCACGTGACAATGAGCAACTTAATACATCGCATTTACTGGGCCGCGCATCCTCCTCGCCGGCGACCGATCAGCGCCATCGTGCGAATCGCCGAGAGGGGACCCTGATATGAGCGCCACAATCTCAAAGCGGCCGCCTGCACGTGGGAGCGATGGCACCGCAACACCCCGCCTCTTTTTCCTCGATCTCGGCGAAGGCCGAGTCATGTCCGTGAACCCCGATGGCTCGGATTTGAAAGTCATCGTGGAGGAGGGAAGAAAGCTTCCCGACGGCTTGGCCGTCGACGGGGCAGCAGGACATCTGTACTGGACCAACATGGGCAGTTTGAAGGCCAATGACGGCTCAATTTTGCGGTCCGATCTCCAAGGAAAGCACATCACCACCGTCGTCCCGCCGGGTGGGACGTTCACCCCCAAGCAAATTCAGATCGACAAGGTGAATGGCAAGCTTTACTGGTCTGACCGTGAGGGCATGCGGGTGATGCGCGCGAACCTCGACGGCTCAGACATCGAGACGTTGGTGGATACGAGCGAGGGCGATGCGCGCCCGGGCCCAGACGCAAGGAAGTGGTGCGTCGGAATAGCAGTTGATCCCGCAGAGGGAAAGTTCTACTGGACGCAGAAGGGCGGGGACAATGCGGGCGAAGGCCGTATCTGCCGCGCCAACGTCAACATTCCCTCTGGTCATACAGCGGCGAATCGAAAAGACATTGAGGTGCTCTACGAGAGTCTGCCGGAGCCCATCGACCTCGAGCTCGATTCACGCAATCGGATGATTTACTGGACCGATCGGGGGGACCCGCCGCGTGGCAACACGGTGAACCGCGCGCCACTGGATTCGGTTTCGCCCGGCGTCCGCCGGGAACCCGAGATTCTGTTTACGCATTTAATGGAGGGCATCGGTCTAGCGCTTGACCGTCAAGGCGGCCGCATGTTTATCACCGACTTCGCAGGTTCGGTTTACAGCGCCAATCTCGACGGATCGAACCAGAAAACGCTGCTCTTTGCCCAGGGCAACCTTACCGGCATCGCATACGCAGAGATTCAGGCGCAACCGCTGGCGCAAGACAGGACATCCGCTTAGCGGTGAGCCTTCTGAGAGCTCGCGACAGCATCCTCGCTGTACTACCCGGTCCATAGCGTCTTAACGATTGGCCAATTGACGATAGGAGCATGAAAGATGACCCCTGCAGCCGCAACCGTAGCCGAAAAGCCGGCCAGGCAAGCGAAGCCGTTGCCCGCACCGAACAGTGACTTCTATGAGGTGTACGAAACCTTGAGCGCCGAGGAGCTCGCGACGCTGAAAAAGGTGCGAGCGTTCATGGAGGCGAGAGTGGCACCTGTTATCACTCAATTCTGGGTGGATGACGCTTTTCCCTTCGATCTGCTCCCCGGCGTAAAGGAGTTGGGTATCGGTGGACTTGCCATGCATGGCTACGGCTGCGCGGGCGGAAGCCTTGCGCTCCTGGGCTTTGTGCTGATGGAGATCGCACGCATCGACCCGTCGTTTGCGACCTTCATGGGCGTTCACGGCGGCCTGGCGATGGGCTCCATCTATATCGACGGGTCGGAAGAGCAGAAACAGAAGTGGCTGCCACCGATGGCGCGCTTCGAGAAGATCGGCTGCTTCGGCCTCACCGAGCCGCTCGTGGGTTCCGGCGCCTCCGGAGGCCTCACGACGACGGCGAAGCGCGATGGCGACAGCTGGATTCTCAATGGCGAGAAGCGCTGGATCGGGAACGCGCCGTGGTGCGATGTCTCGGTGATCTGGGCGCGCGATCTCACCGACAAGCAGGTCAAGGGATTCATCGTCGAAAACAAGACGACGCCCGGCTTCAGCGTCGAGAAAATCCAAAACAAGGTCGCTCTCAAGGTTGTGCAGAACGGCCACATCACGATGAAGGACGTACGTGTGCCAGAGGCTAATCGTCTCCAGGGCGGCAACTCGTTCCGTGATACCGCCAGAGTTCTGAAGATGACGCGTTATGCGGTTGCCTGGATGGCAACCGGATGCGCGATGGGTGCCTACGAGACCGCGCTTAAGTACGCCCAGGAGCGTCTGCAGTTCGGCAAACCGATCGGATCGTTCCAGCTTGTGCAGGATCTGCTCGCCAGGATGATCGCCAATATCACAGCGTCGCAATGCTTGATCATGCGCCAGGCGCAGCTGCACACCGAAGGCAAGCTGACAGACGCTCACGCCGCACTCGCTAAGGCATTTGCCACGTCCAAGTGTCGCGAGACCGTTGCATGGGCCCGCGAGCTGCTGGGTGGAAATGGCATCGTCGCAGACTACAAGGCGGCCCGCTTCTTCGCGGATGCCGAGGCACTTTACTCCTACGAGGGTACATATCAGATCCAAAATCTCATCATCGGCAAAGCCGTCACCGGGCTGAGTGCCTTCGTCTGAGCGGAGTGATCGTCACCCCGCGCAGTTACACAGGAGACGACATGATGGATGCGGCAGTAACGGAGAGGCCGACCGCGGCAACGCGCGGGCTCGCCAACGTACTCTACGAGAAGCGGGACGGCATCGCCTACGTGACCGTCAATCGGCCCAAGGTGCTCAATGCCTTGAACACGTCCACGTGGGCCGACATTCGTACGGCATTCGAAGACGCGCGGGATGACTCGGCGGTGCAGGGCGTCATTTTGACGGGTGCCGGCAACAAGGCGTTCATAGCGGGCGCCGACATCAGCGAGCTCGCACACGCTACTGCGCTCGATGCGGAGCGGGCAAGCCGTTTCGGACAGGAGGTCCTGGACATTATCGAGAACCTTGGCAAGCCCGTGGTCGCGGCGGTCAATGGATTTGCACTCGGCGGTGGCTGTGAGACTGCGATGGCTTGCACCATACGGGTCGCGGTGGACACGGCGAAGTTCGGCCAGCCGGAAGTGACCCTGGGACTTGTCCCGGGCGGCGGCGGAACCCAACGTTTGCCGCGCCTGGTGGGAAAGGGTCGCGCTCTGCAGCTGATCCTTTCAGCCGACATGATCGGCGCGCAGGAAGCCTACCGCATTGGTCTCGTCAACGAGATCGTATCGGCACCGGATCTGCTCACGCGCGCCGAAGCGATCTTGAGAAAAATTGCGTCGAACGCCCCGGTGGCTGTGAAGCTCGCTCTTACCGCCGTGAACAGGGGACTGGAGACAAGCCAGGAGGAGGGCCTGCTGCTTGAGGCGTCCTATTTTGGTCTTTGCGCAGGCACGGAAGACAAGAAAGAGGGCACATCGGCCTTCCTCGAGAAGCGCGCACCCCAGTTTCGTGGCCGCTGAAGAGATGTTCATGACGATTGTGGAGACACCCATGGCTAGCGAGAATATTTTCTCCGGACTCAAAGTCGTCGACCTGGCGAGCTTCATCGCAGGCCCTAGTGCCGCCGTGATTCTCTCGGACTTCGGTGCCGACGTAATCAAAGTGGAGCCGCCCTCCGGTGATACCTGGAGAATAGGGCACAAGATTCCGCCGCAGCCACAGGCAGCCGATGCCTACCCCTGGCACTTGGCCAACCGCAACAAGCGCGGAGTCACGCTTGATCTGAAGTCCCCGAGTGCTGGGCTGGTTCTGGAGCGTCTGGTCAGATGGGCAGATGTGCTCATCGTCAACACACCACACCCCGCACGCAAGCGACTGAACCTTGAATACGACGATGTCGTCAAATGGAATGATCGGCTGATTTATGCCGATCTCACCGGTTTCGGCGAGAAAGGGCCCGACGCCGAGCTTCCGGGTTTCGACATCACCGCCTACTGGGCGCGAAGCGGCCTGTTGTCGATGACACGCGACGCTGGGGCGCCACCGACTTGGCCGGTGGCCGGCAGCGGTGACAATGCCACTGCCGTGGGCCTGTACTCGGCGATCGTGACGGCCCTCTATCGTCGTGAGCGCACCGGTAAGGGGTCCTATGTCACCACGTCGTTGCTCGCGCAAGGTGTCTGGTCGGCAAGCGTATCGATTCAGGCCGCTTTGTGCGGGGCCAACTTCTACGGGCTGCACGATCGAATGCATCCGGCGAACGCGGCTCTCAATGTGTATCGCGCGTCGGATGGCACCTGGTTTGTGCTCATCGTCACACCTGACAAGCTGGCGGCGGTGGCTAAAGCCATTGGACGCGCGGATCTTTTGACAGATCCGCGATTCTCCGACCCCGCCAAGCTGATGCAGAACATGCCACAGCTTGCTGAAGTCTTCGACCAAGTCTTCGGAGCGGAGCCCATGACACATTGGTACCAGGTCTTCAATGGCGTTCACGTGACGTTCGGCGCCGTGCGTGGACCGCGGGAAGTCATCGAAGATCCACAGCTGCGTCTCAATGACATTGTAGTTCCCCTCGGCGGGGCAGGTGGCAAGCTGGAAACGACGATCAGCAGTCCCATTCAAGTACACGGCATCGCCAAGGTGCCGGCGAGGCGAGCCCCGGCGCTGGGAGAACACAACGAGGAGGTTCTCAAGCAACTCGGGTTCAGCGCGAGCGAAGTTGACGCCTTGCGCGCCAGCGGCGCCGTGCCGACGAAAAGGGAACCCGCCCGAGCGGCCGTCGGATAGCGTGCGGCGAGTCCTGCGTAGACGACTCGCATAGCTGAACAACGAACCCAGGAGGCGGTGAGACGTACATGAAAGTGGTTGCGGAAGGCGGGACTCTATATCGCGTTGCGGCTGCACGCATGCCGACCAAGTGGGGAATGTTCAGCGCTGTGGGCTTTGAGCGGGCCGCGAATGCTTGTGCGCGAAGCGACACCGCTATCGCGATGGTCATGGGCGACCTCCGACACAGAGCTCCGCTCCTGCGCATTCATTCTCAGTGCTCCACTGGCGAAGGGCTAGGGTCCCTGCGTTGTGATTGCAGCGACCAGCTATCCATGGCAATGCGCTCCATCGCCGTTGAAGGCCGTGGACTCGTGATCTACGAATATCAGGAAGGTCGAGGTATTGGCCTGATGGCAAAGCTTAAAGCCTACGAACTGCAGGATGGTGGGATCGACACGGTAGATGCCAATCATATCCTGGGGTTTAGCGCCGACTGCAGGGACTACAGCTTGCCGGTCGCGATCCTGCACGAGCTCGGCATCCAGCGTGTCCGCCTTCTGACCAACAATCCCGCCAAGGCGCATGCCTTGGCCGATGCTGGCATCGAAGTGGTCGCGCGGATTCCGTGCGAGACGAACGCAAACCCTTACTCCCTGCCGTATCTGCGCACGAAGAAGGACAGGATGGATCACACACTGAACCTGCTCGATTGCGATGGCACGGGTCCGTCAGAGTTGTCGCGCGGCCGGCTCGCGCCGCTACCCAACCCAGGCGCGTACGCCGAGGCTTGATTCTTTCTATCACACGGAGAACTGACTATGTCGACCTTAAAACCCATTCGCCGCGTCACGATCGTTGGCACGGGCGTTATCGGTGCGAGCTGGGCGGCGCTGTACCTCGCCAAAGGCCTGGAAGTCGTGGCAACCGACATCGCGCCGAATGCAGAGGCCGCCCTGAAACGCTTCGTGGACGCGGCATGGCCGGCTCTCAAGCGGTTGGGCCTTGCACCTGGGGCTTCACAATCCAAATTGTCGTTCACGCCCAAGATCGAGACCGCAGTCGCTGGTACGGATCTTCTCCAGGAGAACGGCCCCGAGCGCATCGACTTCAAGAAGCAGCTGTACGGGCAGCTGGATGATCTGTTGCCGCCGCAAGTCATCATCGCGTCGAGCTCATCCGGACTGACGATGAGCGAAATTCAGTCCGGCTGCCGCTCCCACCCCGAGCGGTGCGTCATCGGCCATCCGTTCAATCCTCCACATCTCGTGCCACTGGTCGAAATTGTGGGTGGCGCTAAAACCTCCGAAGAGACCATAGAGCGGGCCACGGAATTCTACCGGGCCATAGGACGGCGAACGGTACGAGTACGAAAGGAGATGCCGGGGCACATCGCCAATCGTCTCCAGGCAGCCATTACTCGGGAAGTTTACTATCTTGTTGCCGAAGGCGTTGTCAGCGCAGCTGATGCGGACACCGCGCTGTGCTGGGGACCGGGGCTGCGGTGGGGCCTGATGGGAAACATGTTACTCAACCACTTGGGCGGCGGTAAAGGCGGAATCGAGCATTTCCTCGAACAATTTAACCGCCCACTTACCGCCTGGTGGAAGTCTCTTGGCAACCCAGAGTTGACGCCCGAAGTTCAAAAGAAGCTCATCGACAGCGTGCATGCCGAAGTCGGCTCACGCTCCATTGATTCGCTGGCGGCGGAACGCGACGAGATGCTGCTCGGGCTTCTCGAACTTCGTACCAACACAGAGAAAACGTTCCAAATGAATGGACGGGACGCAAAAGTGGGCTGACGGTTCCGCCACACCTCCGTCGTTGACAAGAGTCAGAGCAAGTATGAGCGACTTATTGAGCACTTCTCCACTACCCGATCAGTCCAGAAGGCCGCGTGTCCTGATCATCGGCGGTGGCTTCGCCGGCATCGCGGCTGTCAAAGCATTGCGCCATTGCTCGGCCGATATCACGGTCATCGATCGTCGCAACCATCATATTTTTCAACCTCTGCTCTACCAGGTGGCAACGGCTGTGCTCGCACCCGCCGATGTCGCCGCACCGATTCGGCAGCTGGCAGCGCGGCAGAAGAACGTGTCGGTACTGCTGGCCGAAGTCGTCGGTGTCGACCTGGACTCGAGATCCGTTGATGTCAAGTATCCAGGCGCGGGGGACAAGAGGATTGCCTTTGACTACCTAATCCTCGCCGCGGGGGTGCAATCGAGCTACTTCGGGCATAACGAATTCGCCACGTACGCACCGTGCCTGAAGACCATCACAGACGCGCAGAAAATACGCTCGAAGATATTGAGCGCATACGAGCTGGCGGAGTCCACAGACGACGTGGACGAACGGCGCCGCCTGATGACATTCCTGCTGGTCGGCGCGGGACCCACAGGAGTGGAATTGGCGGCATCGATCGCCCAGATGGCTACGACAACCCTGCGGGCAAACTTTAGGCGAATCGATCCGGCCGATACGTCGATAGTTTTACTCGACGGCGCGAAACGCGTGCTTCCGAGCTTCGCGGAATCTTCATCAGCAAAGGCGGCTCAACGGCTGGCGAAGCTCGGTGTGAAAGTGATCACCGATGCCATGGTCGAACACATTGATGATCGAGGCGTGACGGTTGGCGGCAAGAGGATCGATAGCGCTACGGTGTTGTGGACGGCAGGCGTCTCGCCGTCGCCACTTGTAAAGATGCTCGGCACGACTACGGACCGAGCGGGTCGGGCATGCGTCGGTCCATTCTTGAATGTCGTCGAGCGTCGCGGAATATTCGTGGTCGGCGATGCCGCGACATTGATCCAGGACGGTCGGCCATTGCCAGGTGTAGCGCAGGTTGCAATCCAGCAAGGCCGCTACGTCGGCCGATGGATCGCGAGCGAGATCGACGGTGGCAAGGCGCCTCGTCCTTTCCGATATTTCGACAAGGGCAACATGGCAGTGATCGGAAAGAATTTCGCGATTATGGAATCGGGTCGGATCCGCCTCGCAGGAATTATCCCCTGGTTCATTTGGGCAGTCATTCACGTCATGTTCCTGCCGCAACTGCAGAACCGGCGGCGCGTCCAGAATCAATGGTTCTGGAGCTATTTCACCGGCCAGCGCAGCTCGCGTTTGGTCGATGAGGCGCCGAGAATTGGCGCGTGATGAAGTGGTGCGACGTCCGCGCTGGACAGGTGTACTCGCTAATCAACTGATGACGACGATCTAACGCATTCGGCAACATTGGAGTTCGACAGTGATCAAGCAGACGCAAGGCGTAGCAGGAACGGCCAGCGACCAGCTCACCACGAGTGCGGGTAATCCTGTTGCTGACAACCAGAATTCACTCACTGCCGGGCCACGCGGCCCATTATTGCTGCAGGACTATCAGTTGATCGAGAAGCTCGCGCACCAGAACCGGGAACGGATTCCGGAGCGGCCAGTGCACGCGAAGGGATGGGGCGCCTACGGCACGCTCACGATCAGTGGCGACATATCAAGGTACACCAAGGCCAAGTCGCTGCAGCCGGGCGCCGTTACGCCGCTCGTTGCGCGGTTCTCCACCGTTGCCGGTGAGCTCGGTGCGGCGGATGCAGAGCGTGATGTGCGCGGTTTCGCAATCAAGTTTTACACGGAAGAGGGCAACTGGGATCTGGTGGGCAACAACACTCCCGTCTTCTTCGTTCGGGATCCCTATAAATTCCCGGACTTCATACACACCCAGAAGCGCCATCCAAAGACCCATCTTCGCTCGCCGACGGCAATGTGGGACTTCTGGTCCTTGTCGCCCGAAAGCCTGCACCAGGTGACGATTCTGATGTCCGATCGCGGTCTGCCAGTCAGTGTGCGCCACATGAACGGCTATGGGTCCCACACCTACAGTCTGATCAACGTTTCTGGTGAGCGCGTGTGGGTGAAGTTTCATTTCAAGACTGAGCAGGGTCACAAACATTGGACCAATGCTCAGGCAGCCGAAGTCGTTGGCCGCACGCGGGAATCGACCCAGGAGGATCTGTTCCGTTCGATCGAAATGGGTGATTTCCCACGATGGCAGATGCAAGTGCAGATCATGAGCGACACGCAGGCTGCGGCGTGGTCGGAACGCACGGGCTGGAACCCGTTCGACCTGACAAAGGTGTGGCCGCACGGCGACTGCCCCCCAGTCGATGTGGGCGTTCTGGAGCTGAACCGAAATCCGGACAACTACTTTGCGGAGATCGAACAGGTCGCATTCTCTCCCTCCAACATCGTTCCTGGCATCGGTTTCTCCCCGGATAAGATGCTGCAGGCGCGCGTGTTCAGCTACGCCGACGCCCACCGTTACCGCCTTGGCACCCATTACGAGGCGCTGCCGGTAAATGCGCCCCGCTCCCCGATGCACCACTACCATAAGGACGGGCCCATGCGATTCTTCGACAACAACGCGAAAACGCCCGACGCCTATTACGAGCCGAGCTCGTTCGATGGCCCCAGGGAGGGCAGGAAGTATGCGGAGCCGGCGTTGCCACTCCACGGCGCTGCGGATCGGTATAGCCACCGAGACGGCAACGACGACTACACCCAGGCTGGGAACTTGTTCCGCGTGTTTGATGTGCAACAGAGACAGAGGCTGTTTCAAAATATCGCGGCCGCCATGCAGGGCGTGCCCGATGACATCAAGCGCCGACAGGTCGCGCTGTTTGCTAAGTGCGACCCAGATTTCGGGGCCGGCGTTGCCAAGGCGCTGGAGCTCTGAGCTGGGAAATTATCGTCGGATTTCCACAGGCACAGAAATCGGGGTGGCCGCCGCGCAAGGAACCGAAGGCCATTTCCCATCCCGGGCCCACATGACCGGGCTAAGCGATGGCTACTATTCCTAGTGCCACCGGGGGTAAGCAGTGAACTGCAACAAGATTTCCTGCGGCCGTCCGATGTATGCAAGGGACGAGGCCGTTGTGGCATTGCCGGTACCTGCCCCGGCGTCAACCCCCTCCGTAAGGTAGTACCTGTTCGTACAATCGCGGCAAAGGAGTGCGACCTCCCAGGCTCCATCGGTCGGACCCACGTAGAGGCCAACGTTCAGGAGTGCGTAGGATCCCTGGTAACTCAGCGGCTGCAGGGAGTTCTGCGCGAGATAGGAGCTTGAGTAGCTTAGCGCGGCGTTGAGGGTTGCGGTGTATCTACTGGTTAGATTCCACTTGTAACTACCGCCTAGGGACCCGACCCAGCTCGGTGCAAGACTGAGGGTCCGGCCGGTGAGGTTCTGATAGACCAACGTTGCCGTGGTGACGCACCCTTGTGCCAGCGTTTGCTGGGAGTAACACGCCGCAAAATCAAAGGCAGTGTAGTAGGACTCGTTGTAATTGAGGTAGGAATTCAGCGACAGCCCCCGGATGTGTTGAGGACTGTAGTCCGCCCCGAGTTCAATGCCCTGAACTCGAGCGTCGGCGCCGTTGCGGGTGATGGACCGATGGGCCGTGACGTCCGTAACCGCCACCTGCAAATCCCGATAGTTGTACCGGTAACCGACAGCAGTCAATGCGACCTGACGGTCGAGGAGTTGCGCTTTGATGCCGCCTTCGAAGCCTTCGGTCGTCTCGCCGGCGAACGGATTTACGTTGGTCGCATTGAACGACGGCGCGGCTAGGTCCACGTTGAAGCCCGGTCCCTTGTAGCCTTCTTTATAGGAAACAAATGTCATCACGTCGTCGTTCGGAGAGTACCTCAAAGTAACTTCCGGGGTGAGTGCGGTCTCTCTTACAGATCGCAGATTCTCTGGCACATTTTGAATATCTTCACCTTGTGGACCCGGGAAAAAAAAAGCTGGGTAGTTATGAAACACCGCCATGCTCGTGAAGTGTTTCTCGACGTAGGTGTAGCGGACTCCCGCACTGAGGTCCCAGTGTTGGATTGGCGTCAGCAGGATCTGACCGAACACCCCATCGGTTTCGCTCTTTAGTCGGGTGTTGGAGTCGGTGTAAAGGTTGTAAGTACCGAGCTGCGGAAGGCTACCCGCTCCGACGATGACCAGATCTAGTTTGTCCGTCCTGGTCGTCGGATTGTATAGCGCGCCGACCAGGAAATTGAACCAACTGTCCTGCCATTTACTGACGAGGCGCACTTCCTGGGAAAACTCCTGCGATTTGTCAGAGGCCCCAACATCAACGAGGGTGACCCCCGGGTTGGGACTCGCGCCCGCCTCCTGCCCGTTGGTCCACTCCGATGCGGTGACGGAAAAGAGCGTAAGACCGGGCGTGATGTCGTAGCTGATGCTCAAGATGCCCAAGGCGGTGTCGGTATACCCGTAGGGAACTCCATCCCGGTAAATGGGCAACGGTGTTGCAACCGCAAAAGAGGCGTTGTTGAATGCGTTGAAATTCAAATTCGGGTTGTAGGGGAGTACATCCGGGGTACCACCGACGAACCTATTGGCCGTGCAGTCATCGTATTGCCGATAGAAAGGGGTTGCCGTTCCGCCGGGCGGACATATGTTTTGACTGAAATCCCCGAACCAGTTATCCGAGGTGTCGTTGGTGAACCCACCCTTGAATTTCACGTGAAGTCGCCGTTCGGACCCGTCGTACTTAAGCGTCAGGCGGGCTGCATTGCTTTGCCCGCCGGGTAAATGGTGGCTGGAGTTGTCGGGGTTGGGATTTGTCATCCAACCCTCGCGCCAATTGTGCTTTGCGGCGAAGCGAATTCCCAGATCATCGGTGATTGGACCTGAAATATAGCCGTCGACATCTTTTTCCTGGGCGTTGAATTCATAAGCAACGTTCACCTTGGAGTCCCAGCTCGGAGTCGGATCGGCCGAGTGTATGGCAATCAGTCCGGCGGTCGTGCTCTTGCCGAAGAAAAGCGATTGCGGTCCCTTCAAGACTTCAATCTGCGACACGTCCAGCAGACCCTGTCGGAACAGAAGACCGGAGCTCGACGTGAATTCATCTAGGTTCAGGGCCACTGACTCGTCGATATAATTGGATGAGCCTGAAGTACCGATGCCGCGCAGGTAGACGGTGCTACCCGCGAGAGTGTATGCCGTATTCATCTGCAAGCCTGGCGAGGCCTGTCCGATTGCGTCAACCTCGTTGACGTGCAGGTCCTGCATCTCCCGTGGGGTGATCGCCTGGACAATCACAGGCGCTTGCATGATCGATTCTTCCTGCTTGCGTGCGGTAACGACGATTTCCGCTACCCCGACTGACTCTTGTGAGGCAGTCTGAGCGATCACGGGGTTGGAAGTCGCAAGCGCGAGAACGGTAACCCCGGTAGCTAGGTGGCGCGGCCTAGACGATGGTCTGCGACTGCCGCTCATTGGGGCTCGGCGAGAAATTGCCCGGCAGCGCGGTGCGACCGCCTGGCACACTATTTATCCAATGCAGCCTGCGCTGCCGACAGGAAGCTCTTTCGGAGTGGTTCTTCTGGTGTCAGCGAGTCCGCGATCCTATGAATTGTCGCACGGCTGAGTTCCCGGTAGTGCTTGGCAGAGTCCACGTTTCCCAGCAGATCATCAAGCGCAGCGGCGGTAGCGTGGACCCGCCAGTCAGCCAGCGGAACCTCGAACCCCTCCATCATCGTCAAAGCCTTGGCGATGCACGGCGCCGCGCGCGCAAAATCGCCTTGGGCCATTGCGACTCGGGTATTCGCATCCCAAGCAAGCGCCTGCCACGTGCGCTCCTCAGCCCCGAGCGCAAACTCGAGAAAGCGCTGACTCTGCGCGGAAGCCTGCGAAAAATCCCTTCTGGCAAGCCATAGCTCGGTAAGTGCCGACTCGAGGAGGAACCGGCAGTAGTCATCATAGATGAGCCTTCGTCGATTCATCTCGTCGCGCACCTGCGCCAAGTGCTCAAACGCTTGTTCGTGCAAGCCCAAAGCCACTTCCGCAGCACCGACCAAGGTCAGTCGAAAACGGTGGGCGGGAGGAATGATCGCCTTGCCGAGTGCCCTGTTGGCCGATTCGCAGATGGCCAGCGCACCTCCATAATCCATCGCAAAGACACTCAGCTCGGCGTACCGGAAGCGGAAGTTGTGCGCGTAAGTATCCTTTGCGTTCTTGGTGAGTTCTGCGACGGTGGCTTCAATGACTCGCAGTGCTTGACCCCACTCACCCAGGAATAGATGCCCCTCGATCAAGAGGTTGGCGGCGGTGATTTCCTCCATATCCGCACACGGATTGACCGGACTGCCCTGAGTCAGTCGGGCGAGGCCCTCGAGTGCACACCGGTGCGATTCACGATATTGGGAGCAAACTGACTGGAGGCGGCTGTACCAGATCAGTAGCGGCCCCGTGACGCGGCCCGCCTCACGAAGCTCCAACATCAAGTTGCGGGCCTCGGACGCGTCAGTCGAGTGACGACCACCGTTCAAAAGGCGCCAGGACATACACATGATGCGGGCATTCGCCCGTGCCAGTGGATCGGCCTGGTGAGCGTTGATTTGCTCCGCTCGATCCAGCAGTTCGAGGGCGCGTCTCGAATCGCGCCAAGACCATAGCCGGGCCATCTCCACGACGGCGCGCACCTCAACGTCGATAGCACCACATTCAGCTGCCCGGGCGGCCAACGCTTCATAGAGATCCGGCGCGGGGGGATCGACAGTCAGGTAAAGGATTCTTGCCAGTTTCTCCAGAATCTCCATCTCCGTGAGAGGGCGTTGGTCGGCGGGAAGCTTGCTCGCAAATTCCAGCGCACGCTCCAGCAGCTCTATGGCTTCCTTGTGCCCGCAGCGCCGTTCTACCGCATCCGCAGCGAGCCGCAGATATTTGACGGTGCGTGGCCAATCAGCGCTCTCTTCGAAGTGATAGACCAGTTCTGATCCGACCTCGCTCAATTGCTGCGAGTACACAGCCTCCAGTCGTTCACCGAGGCGCTGATGCAGTTGCTTGCGGCGCAGCGGGGGTTGACGGTGATACAGCACCTCGCGATACAGCGCGTGCACGAACTCGCAGCGGGCGGAGACTAAACCGTCGGGAGCTGGCTGAGTGCCGGCCGCGCACACTATACGGCGACGATGCGCCATCGAGTCGTAGAGGATTTCGTATCTCTCCGCATCCTCATTGATGACCGCGGCGCAGATGCCTGGCGAGAAAGCCACGCCTTGCACACTCGCCGCCTCGAGTGCCCGCTGCTCCTCCGCGCTCAGCTGCCCAATCTGGATCTCGATCATTTGGCGCAGTGTTTCCGGCACGCCAAGATCAACCTCCTCAAGCGGCACCTTGACCTGCCAGCTTCCCCGCTCCTTTGCAATGAAGCCGCGTTGCACGAGGTGATCCAGTGTCGCCCCCATGAACAAAGGGTTGCCGCCCGAACGGCGGTGGATGATCTCGGCCAGCCCCTTGGGCGAGTCACCCTCTGGGGAGTCGGGGCGCAGATATTCGGCGACCTGCGCTTCTGCCAGTGGCTTCAGCTCTATCCTCTGACACAACTGATGCACTAGCAGATCTTGCATTAACGCCTTCAGGGGGTGATCCGCGGGCAACAGGTCCATCGACCGATTTACTATGATGAGCATCAGCCTGGCCATCGATCGACGCCGCGCAAGCATGGCAAGCGCATCAACAGTAGAGTGATCGACCCACTGTAGGTCCTCAAGCATCAGAAGCAGCGGAACTCTCGCAGCGATCACGTCGAACGCAGCGCCGATCTCACGCAGCATGCGTTCCCGTGTCGACCCGACAATCTCTCGCTGCAGCACCTCGCGATGCCGCTCGGTCAGTAGGGCGGGAAACTGCACCAGCCACGTGGGCGCCTGGGCAACCAAGATCTCTACGATCGAGGCCGCAGCAGAACTCGCGCACAATTGCCCCAACGCCTCAAGAATCGGGTAATACGCTTCGGTGCCCCCGTAGCCTTCGATGCATTGCCCCCGCGCAATGCGAACAGCTGGCACCTCAATCTTTGCTTGGTGCTCGAACTCGTCCACTAAAGCCGTCTTGCCGATGCCCGGCTCGCCCGCGACGAAAACTACCTGACGCTCGCCCCTCGAGGCCGTGCGTAGGTAGTCGCGCAACAGTGAAAATTCCGGCTCTCGTCCGACTATGCGCCCAGGCGCTGCTCGCTTCCGGACAGCAGCGTCGGCCCCAGTCCATTCGCGTACCGGCGCGATGAACTGGTGGCCCCGTCTCGGTACCGTTTCTATGTATCGCGGATTTTTCGGATCGTCCCCGAGGACCTTCCTTATCTGATGAAGCTGCGTTTTGATCGATTCGGGTTGGACGTAGAGTTTGGGCCACACTGCCTTGAGGATCTCATCCTCCGTCACCAGCTGCCCCGCGTGCTCGACGAGGTAGCGCAGCAGGGCAAAGGGCCTGGGCTGCAGCCGAATCCGCTCCTCCTCACCGCTGTCCGTGTGCCGCCATAGACATTCGCCGATCGTGTCGAGGCGGAATGCGAGGAATTCCAGCATCGCAGCCATCTTACACGCACACTTCAGGCCCGGATCTCTCGCCGTAACGCCTTGAGCAAGCCCAGATTTTTTGATTCGCCGAGTCTGTTTTACCAAAATTTTACCGATCTCTCACGGCTAGTCGCAAACCAGCTTGTAGCCTCCCGGTGCCGGAAGTGCCCGACGGCACAAACGCCGTTGGGGCCGGCGCTGCGCCTTTGCCGAATGCGCTCAGAGATTGAGAGCACGTGAACCCCCACTCCGTGAGCCGCCAGATTGTTCTTGCTTCCCGACCATTGGGTCGGCCGCAGACCCACAATTTCCGTCTTGAGTACGACGTCATGCCCGACCTGCCCCCTGCCGGCGTTTTGCTGCGCGTGCTTTACCTGTCTTTGGATCCTGGTGTGCTCAGCGGGGGTGGCGAGCGGGCGTCGAGTGCGAAGCGGGGCGGGATTGGGCAGGTAGTGGCGGGCGAGAACGTCGCGGAAGTGATCGCATCCGAGCACCCTGCCTATGCGATCGGAGACATCGTGCTCTCGTCCGCCGGCTGGAGGACGCACGTCGCGTCTGATGGCGCAGGCCTGCGCAAGCTCGACCCCGCGCTTGCCCCGCTCTCCACTAATTTGGGCGTACTCGGAGCGCCGGGATTCGCCGCTTATTCGGGCATCACTTTGATCGGCAAGCCTAAGCCTGGCGAAACTGTCGCGGTGACCGCTGCGAGTGGCCCAGTCGGTTCGTTGGCGGGGCAGCTTGCCAAGATGGCTGGCGCGCGCGCCGTCGGTATTGCCAGTGGCCTGGAAGGGTGCCGATATGTGGAGGCTGATCTCGGTTTCGAGGCGGCAGTCGATGACC